>Ga0316205_10000980_pt1 | contig 40730 bp, 37 predicted proteins | sample 3monthpyrite_MG_FD_204941 | JGI IMG/M metagenome (GOLD analysis project Ga0316205, IMG submission 204941) | Microbial mat bacterial communities from mineral coupon in-situ incubated in ocean water Damariscotta River, Maine, United States -... | ecosystem: Environmental > Aquatic > Marine >...
AAGAAGTAACAGAAGCTGTAATCACAGTTCCTGCCTATTTTAATGATTCTCAGCGTCAGGCAACCAAAGATGCAGGTAAAATTGCCGGTCTGGATGTAAAACGTATTATCAATGAGCCAACAGCTGCGGCACTGGCTTTTGGTATGGACAAAAAAGAAGGTGATCGCAAGCTGGCCGTATATGACCTGGGTGGCGGCACCTTTGATATCTCTATCATTGAAATCAATGAAATCGATGGTGAACATCAGATTGAAGTACTGTCCACGAATGGTGATACATTCCTGGGTGGTGAAGATTTCGACCAACGCTTGATTGATTACCTGGTTGATGAATTCAAGAAAGATCAGGGTGTCGACCTGAAGAATGACCCAATGGCGCTGCAACGTCTCAAAGAAGGTGCAGAAAAAGCCAAGATTGAGTTGTCATCCAGCCAGCAGACCGATATCAACCTGCCATTTATCACAGCTGATGCAACAGGACCTAAACACCTGAACATCAAGATCACACGTGCGAAACTGGAATCACTGGTTGAAGAATTGATTAAGCGCACGATTGCACCATTGAAGGCAGCGATATCAGATGCAGGTTTAAGCGCCTCTGAAATAGATGATGTTATTCTCGTCGGTGGTCAAACCCGTATGCCAATGGTACAAAAGGCTGTTGAAGACTTTTTCGGTAAAGAGCCGCGTAAGGATGTGAATCCGGATGAAGCCGTTGCAGTTGGTGCGGCAATTCAGGGTGGTGTGTTAGGTGGTGATGTTAAGGACGTTCTGTTACTCGATGTAACACCATTGTCTCTGGGTATCGAAACCATGGGTGGCGTCATGACTAAACTCATCGAAAAGAATACAACGATCCCGACCAAAGCGAATCAGGTGTTCTCAACGGCTGACGATAACCAGTCTGCTGTTACGGTACATGTACTGCAAGGTGAACGTGACCAGGCTTCAGCTAATAAATCACTGGGTCGTTTTGATCTGTCAGATATTCCACCAGCACCACGTGGCATGCCTCAGATCGAAGTAACATTGGATATCGATGCTAATGGTATTCTAAATGTGTCTGCGAAAGACAAGGCTACTGGTAAAGAGCAATCAATAGTCATTAAGGCGTCCAGCGGTCTATCTGATGATGAAGTCGAACGTATGGTGCAGGATGCAGAGGCACATGCAGATGAAGACAAGAAATTCCATGAAATGGTTGATGTTAGAAACCAGGCCGATAACCTGATTCATGCAACAAACAAGTCTATGACTGAGTTTGCTGATAAGATGGAAGAAGGTGAGAAAGAAAGCATCGAAGCTGCGATCAAGGATCTGCAGGAAGCCATGAAAGGTGAAGACAAGGATGATATCGAAGCTAAAACCAAAACATTGGGTGAAAAAGCAGGCAAATTAGCTGAACGGGCTTATGCCCAACAGTCAGAAGCCGGTGCTGCTGATGCAGCAGCGGGTGCAGATGACGCGACTAAAGCTGGCGATGACGTTGTTGATGCCGAGTTTGAAGAGGTTAAAGACGACAAGTAAATCTGTCAGATAAGTTGATGTGTCAGTGGCAGCTTACAGGTAAAACTGTAAGCTGCCATCTGCGTATCTGGATCAACAAAACAGGATTGGTAAGTAGCGAAAAATATTATGTCTAAACGTGATTATTACGAAGTACTGGGTGTGGCCAAGAATGTCAGTGATGCTGACCTGAAGAAGTCATTCAAACGCATGGCAATGAAATTCCACCCGGATCGTAACCAGGAAAATAAAGACGAGGCCGAAGTAAAATTCAAGGAAGCAAAAGAGGCCTACGATGTATTATCGGATGCGCAAAAACGTGCAGCCTATGATCAGTTTGGACATGCTGGCGTTGACTCATCCATGGGTGGTGGGCAGGGTGCTGGTGGCAGTGGTAACTTTAGTGATATTTTTGGTGATGTTTTTAGCGATATATTTGGCGGCGGCGGCGGTGGCGGCGGTGGAAATCGTGCCTACCGAGGAGCAGATTTGCGTTACAAGTTGGATCTGGACCTGGAAGAAGCGGTCGCGGGTACAACAGTAAAAATACGTGTTCCTGTCATGTCTACCTGTGTTGAGTGTGATGGTAGTGGTGCCAAGAAGGGTACTACACCAACAACGTGTAGCACGTGTGGTGGTCAGGGTCAGGTGCGCATGCAACAGGGTTTTTTCTCAGTGCAGCAAACTTGTCCACGTTGTCGTGGTACTGGCAAGATGATATCTGATCCATGTGGTACATGTCATGGAGACGGTCGCGTACAGGAAACCAAGACCCTTTCTGTGAAGGTTCCTGCGGGTGTAGATACAGGTAATCGAATCCGTTTGTCGGGTGAAGGTGAAGCCGGTGAATTTGGCGGCCCACCCGGGGATTTGTATGTCGAGACACATGTTCGCGAACATGCGATTTTTCATCGGGAAGATAGTCACTTGTATTGTGAAATGCCAATTAGTTTTATTACGGCAACACTGGGTGGCGAGTTAGAAGTGCCCACTCTGAAAGGTAAGGTAAAACTCAAGATTCCTGCAGAAACTCAAAGCGGTAAAATGTTCAGATTGCGTGGCAAGGGTGTTAAACCTGTTCAAGGTGGCGCAACTGGCGATTTATTATGTCGGGTTGAAGTTGAGACGCCGGTTAATCTTTCTTCTGCGCAGAAAGACTTGCTAAAAGAATTTGAAAAAACACTGATTGAAAATAAAGACAAGCATAACCCGCGATCCAAATCCTGGCTTGACGGGGTGAAGAAATTTTTTGATGGTGTGAAGTTTTAAGACGGAAATTGCAGGAGTGAACCAAGGGTGCCCTGCAGGTATATCTTTATATTGAAATACTCCATACTGTCATATCGCAATCGATAAACAAGAATTACAAAAGTGAGAAACAAATGACAAACATCGCTATTGCCGGTGCAGCCGGTCGCATGGGTCGGGCGCTGATTGAAGCTTTTCATAATGCCGAAGGCATGAAAGTAGCGGCTGCGATTGAATTTCCAGGCAGTAGCCTGCTCGGTGCAGATGCTGGTGAGCTTGCGGGTGTTGGTAAATTGGGCGTCACCCTCGTGGATGACCTGGCAAAAGTGGTCGATGATTTTGATGTTTTGATTGATTTTACTCGTCCTGAAGTGACTGAGGCGAACCTGAAGTTTTGTGCAGATGCAGGCAAGCGTATCGTCATTGGTACAACCGGACTCACAGACGAGCAGAAAGCCTTAATCGATGCTACAGCTGAAAAAACAGCCGTGTTATTTGCGCCGAACATGAGTGTGGGCGTTAATCTTTGTTTTAAATTACTTGATTTAGCTGCCCGAGTTATGGGTGGAGAGGTCGATATTGAGATCATTGAGGCGCATCACCGCCATAAAGTTGATGCACCTTCGGGTACAGCATTACGCATGGGCGAGGTTGTTGCCGATGCCCTGGGTCGTGATTTGAAAGAATGTGCAGTCTACGGCCGCGAAGGCCAGACAGGCGAAAGAGACCGTCAAACCATTGGTTTTGAGACGATTCGTGCCGGGGATATCGTTGGTGAGCATACTGTGATGTTTGCGGATATAGGCGAGAGAGTGGAAATTACACACAAGGCCAGCAGTCGTATGAACTTCGCTAAAGGCGCTGTCAGGGCTGTCGCATATATTGTTGAGAAGGATGCAGGGTTATTTGATATGCAGGATGTGCTGGGTTTACGATAAATATTTCTCATTTTTAGCCTAATGAGGCTTTAAACCTGAGTCACTTTTCAGTAAAATAAGTCACCTGCACGTTGGTCATGCCAACTGTTGAAGCGGGGGAGGTGCCAGAAAGGCCCCTCCTTTTTTGTGCGTGTCTGTTTATTGGAGGTTACATTGCGTAAACCAGCCCTGTTAGCTCTTGAAGATGGTAGCCTGTTTTGGGGGCAATCCATTGGTGTTGAAGGGCAAACGACAGGTGAAGTCGTTTTTAATACAGCATTAACCGGTTATCAAGAAATCCTCACCGACCCTTCGTACTGTAATCAGGTTGTGACGTTAACTTACCCCCATATTGGTAATGTTGGCACCAATGACGATGATGAAGAATCATCAAAAATTGTCGCAAGTGGTCTTGTCGTTCGCGATGTGCCATTGATGGCCAGTAACTGGCGTAGTCAGCAATCGTTGGAAGATTACCTAAAAGCCAAGCATGTCGTCGGTATAGCGGGCATCGATACACGTCGTCTGACCCGAATTTTGCGTGAAAAAGGTGCTCAGGGGGGCTGTATTGTCGCCGGTGATAATATTGATGAAGCCGCCGCTATTGCTGCCGCAAAATCATTTCCCGGTTTGAAAGGGATGGATCTTGCCAAGGATGTTACTACCTCTTCACCTTATGAATGGGTGCAGGGTAGTTGGACGCTTGAAGGTGGTTTGCCGGAAGCGCCTCATCCAATTGATGAAAAATTACCACACCATGTTGTTGCTTACGACTATGGCGTGAAACGTAATATTTTAAGAATGCTGGTTGATCGTGGTTGCCGAGTGACCGTTGTGCCTGCGCAAATGCCAGCATCAGAGGTCATGAACCTGAAACCGGATGGCATCTTTTTATCCAATGGCCCCGGTGACCCCGAACCATGTGATTATGCTATTGAGGCTATCCAGACACTCACAAAATCGGGTGTACCGATCTTCGGAATTTGTTTAGGGCATCAGCTATTATCGTTAGCAAGCGGCGCTAAAACCATCAAGATGAAATTTGGCCACCATGGTGCAAATCATCCCGTGCAGGATCTGGCATCAAAAGTTGTCATGATCAGTAGCCAGAACCATGGGTTTGCAGTTGATGAAGACAGTTTACCCGATAATTTACAGGCCACTCATCGCTCGTTATTTGATGGCTCATTACAAGGTGTTCATCGTACCGACATTCCAGCGTTCAGTTTTCAGGGTCACCCTGAGGCCAGTCCCGGACCGCATGATGTCGCACCATTGTTTGATCACTTTATAGAATTGATAGAAGCTAACTAAACGTTACAGGTTTAAGATAAATACATATGCCAAAAAGAACTGACATTAAAAGTGTACTGATCATAGGAGCCGGCCCCATAGTAATAGGTCAGGCCTGTGAGTTTGATTATTCCGGTGCGCAAGCTTGTAAATCGTTACGCGAAGAGGGTTATAAAGTGATCCTGGTTAATTCCAATCCGGCCACGATCATGACAGACCCTGAAACGGCAGATGTTGTCTATATCGAACCGATAAACTGGAAGACGGTCGCCAATATTATTGAAAAAGAACGCCCTGATGTTTTACTGCCGACAATGGGTGGTCAGACGGCCTTGAACTGCGCGCTCGACCTGGATCGAGAAGGTGTCCTGGAAAAATATGGCGTGGAGATGATTGGCGCTGACAAGGACGCGATTGACAAGGCAGAAGACCGTGATCGTTTCCGTAAGGCAATGCAAAAGATTGGTCTTGATATGCCACGTGCAGCGATTGCGCATAGCATGGAAGAGGCACATCAAGTACAAGCTCAGATTGGATTTCCGACGGTTATTCGTCCGTCATTCACTATGGGTGGTAGTGGTGGTGGTATTGCTTATAATCGAGAAGAGTTTATCGAGATTTGCGAACGCGGTCTGGATCTTTCTCCCACTAATGAATTATTGATTGAAGAATCCATAGCTGGTTGGAAAGAATATGAGATGGAAGTGGTTCGTGACCGAAATGATAATTGTATTATTATTTGTTCGATTGAAAATCTTGACCCCATGGGTATTCATACCGGAGACTCAATCACTGTCGCACCGGCGCAAACATTAACAGATAAAGAATATCAGATCATGCGAAATGCTTCTCTGCAAGTATTACGCGAGATAGGTGTAGAAACCGGCGGTTCCAATGTTCAGTTTGCCATTAATCCTGAATCCGGCAGAATGATCATTATCGAAATGAATCCTCGTGTATCACGTTCATCCGCATTGGCATCAAAAGCGACAGGATTCCCGATCGCAAAAATAGCCGCTAAACTTGCTGTTGGTTTTACGCTGGATGAACTTAAAAATGATATTACGGGTGGTGCTACTCCAGCTTCATTCGAACCCAGTATTGACTATGTTGTAACCAAGGTTCCTCGTTTTACATTTGAAAAATTCCCCAAGGCTGATGGTCGATTAACCACGCAAATGAAGTCGGTGGGAGAAGTAATGGCAATCGGTCGAACCTTTCAAGAGTCTATGCAGAAAGCATTAAGAGGCCTTGAAATTGGTGTTGATGGTCTGAATGAAAAAATAGATATTACAACTGATGATGCAGAATCTATACTGCGTCGTGAATTACAGGTTCCAGGAGCAGAGCGACTCTGGTATCTGGGTGATGCGATAAGATTTGGTATGTCACTGGAACAAGTTTTTGAATTAACCAAAATTGACCCGTGGTTCCTGGTTCAGATTGAAGAATTGATTCGGCTCGAAGATGAAATTAAACAGCAGGGTATTAACAGCCTTGTAAAAGATCGTTTGTTTTATTTGAAGCAGAAAGGGTTTTCTGATCGTCGACTGGCTACATTATTAAATCAACCAGAAAATGAGATCCGCGCGATAAGACATAAGCTGGATATCCACCCCGTCTATAAACGAGTCGATACCTGTGCGGCCGAGTTTGCATCCAGTACTGCTTATCAATATTCCACATACGAAGAAGAATGCGAAGCTGATCCATCAGATCGCGACAAAATTGTCGTGTTGGGTGGTGGCCCTAACCGAATTGGTCAGGGAATCGAGTTTGATTATTGTTGTGTGCATGCTGTATTGGCAATGCGTGAAGATGGTTACGAAACCATCATGATTAACTGTAATCCTGAAACGGTATCAACCGATTATGATACTTCCGATCGGCTGTACTTCGAGCCATTAACACTGGAAGACGTGCTGGAAGTTATCGAAAAAGAAAAGCCAAAAGGTGTGATAGTGCAGTACGGCGGCCAAACACCATTGAAACTGGCGCGAGCACTCGAAGCAGCAGGCGCTCCCATTATCGGTACAACGCCTGATTCTATTGATATGGCAGAAGACCGCGAACGTTTCCAGAAAATGGTGCAAGAACTAAATTTGCTGCAGCCATTAAATCGCACGGCACGCACAGAAGAAGAGGCTATGAAGCTGGCCAGAGAAATTGATTTTCCATTAGTGGTTCGACCATCCTATGTTTTAGGTGGCAGGGCAATGGAAATAGTCTATTCTGAAGATGATCTTGCTCGTTATATGCGTGAAGCCGTACAAGTATCAAATGAGTCGCCCGTACTACTGGATCATTTTCTGGATAATGCGGTCGAAGTGGATGTTGATGCAATCTGTGATGGTGAGGATGTTCTTATCGGTGGCATCATGGAACACATCGAACAAGCTGGCGTGCATTCTGGTGATTCTGCTTGTTCATTACCACCTTACACCCTGAGTAAAGAAGTGCAGGACGAGCTCCGTAAACAAATGACAGGTATGGCGCATAGTTTGAAGGTGGTCGGTTTGATGAATGCGCAGTTTGCGATTCAGGATGGCAAGGTATATATAATCGAAGTCAATCCACGTGCGTCACGTACGGTTCCATTTGTTTCAAAAGTAATCGGCATTCCTTTGGCGAAAGTCGCTGCTCGCTGTATGGTTGGCAAAAGCTTGAAATCACAGGGTGTTACCAAGGAAATTATTCCTCCTTATTTCGCAGTTAAAGAAGCTGTTTTTCCGTTTATAAAATTTCCGGGTGTCGATCCTTTGTTAGGTCCGGAAATGAAATCAACTGGCGAAGTAATGGGCGTTGGTAGAACATTTGGTGAGGCCTTCGGTAAGGCGCAAGCTGGTGCGGGAGTGGATTTACCTACAAAAGGTAAAGCATTTGTTAGCGTACGTGAACGCGACAAAGATGCCGTGATTGAAATTGCCAAACAGTTGGATGAGCTGGGCTTTGATCTGGTTGCCACAGGTGGTACAGCCAGAGTGATACAAAAAGCAGGGATTGATGTTACGACCGTATTTAAAGTAAATGAAGGTCGTCCCAATATCGTTGATTCAATTAAGAACAATGAAATCAATTTGATTGTTAATACCACTGAAGGGAAGCAGGCCATAGCCGATTCCTATACTATTCGTGGTGCAGCATTACAACATAAGGTGGCGTATACCACGACATTGGCAGGTGCCAGAGCTACCTGTCAGGCACTACAGCAGACAGATACACAGGCTGTGTATGTTTTGCAGGATCTGCATAAGGAAGTTAAATCATGAATAAAATTCCATTGACCAAAACTGGCGCAGATCAAATGCGCGAAGAATTGAAAAAATTAAAAAATGAGGATCGTCCAAGAATCATTGCGTCCATAGCAGAAGCTCGTGCGCATGGTGATCTGAAAGAAAATGCAGAATATCACGCAGCACGTGAAGAGCAGGGTTTTACCGAAGCACGTATAAAGGACTTTGAAGGCAAACTTTCTAACGCACAGATTATCGATATCACGCAAATACCACCTACAGGAAAAGTTATATTCGGCACCACGGTATTGCTATCAGATGAAGATACAGGCGAGGAATTGACATATCAAATCGTTGGAGAAGATGAAGCCGATATAAAAGCAAATCGTATTTCAGTCGGTTCGCCTATTGCACGTGCTCTGATCGGCAAGATGGAAGGTGACATTGCCATTGTTAAAACACCTGGTGGAGACAGAGAGCTGGAAATCATTGAAGTTCGCCACATATAACAGTGATTAATATTGGTGAAAAAATCCTGCTGACCTTATGGGTGGGTGGTCTCTGGTTTGCGGGTTATGTTGTTGCTCCCGTGTTGTTCCAGGTACTCGATAGACAAACAGCTGGCATGGTGGCGGGTCAGATATTCACCGTAACCAGTTATATAGGCATCGTCTGCTGTAGTCTTCTACTGTTGAGTTTATTATTTAGCTCAACTGCCAAGCTAAAAAATTATCGCATTTGGGTTCTTGCCGTGATGTTGTTACTTGTGCTGGCAGGGCAGTTTATTTTAACGCCAATGATGACAGAATTAAAACAGGCAGGTCTATCCAGTGCTGAGGCAGCGACATCTTTTGCACGGCTTCACGGTATTTCATCCAGCCTGTTTCTGCTAAACAGTATTTTGGGGTTGGTTTTGGTTATTTTTGGTCTGCGTTCAGTTAAACACTGAACGGATTATCATACCTTGGGCAGGTTGATAAAAGGTTTTTTTGCCGGTCGATATAAAATAACAATGCCACCTATAATCTGGATAAGGTCTGCGTTTGTTTTTTTGCAAATAACATTAGCCATAGTTTTACGCTCATCACGTTCTGCATTGACACGAACTTTAAGCAGTTCATGGCGAGATAAGGCAATTTCGATCTCATTAATAACGGCTGCGGAAACACCGGCATTGCCGACAGTAACGACAGGATTTAGATGATGGGCTTTTGCGCGTAAGAAACGTTTTTGTTTTTCAGTAATCATGAATAAAGATAATAGTCAAAATGGTAATAAAGAGGACGCGAGTGTAACACGCAAAACGCGCTATGTAACTGTTGCGCCCAGTCCATTGAATGTGGTGAAGCTGGATTTAGCGATTATTATTTTTCTGTCAATTATCGTTGCAATATTTGTTATGAATTATTTCGATGATACACAGACCCAGTTGATGACACTGTCAGGTTTTGGATTGTTTTGCATGTTTTGGCTTATTGTCAGGACAAAACGCGTGCTTTCACGACTTCAATCCGGCGCATTGAGTAAGCAGCATGACGAAAAAACGTAGTAAAAGTAGCCAGCGGTGGCTGAAAGAGCATTTTGATGATGAATATGTCCTCAAAGCTCAAAAGCTGGGTTATCGTTCGAGAGCTGTGTTCAAACTGGAAGAAATACAGCAGAAAGATCAACTTATAAAGCCAGGAATGACCGTCGTTGATCTCGGCGCGGCACCAGGTGGCTGGTGTCAGTATGCTCAGAAGATACTGGGAAAGTCAGGCAGTATTGTTGGTCTCGATATTTTACCTGTAGAACCACTTGATGGGGTGAAATTGATTCAGGGTGATTTTCGTGAACAAGCGGTGTTGGATCAACTACTTGAAGCGGTACAGGGGAAACCGGTAGACCTTGTATTATCTGATATGGCCCCCAATATAACAGGAGTGAGTAGCGTTGATCAGCCTGGCGCTATGTATTTGTGCGAGCTGGCATTGGATTTCTCGCAGCAAGTACTAAAAACGGGCGGTGATTGTCTGGTAAAGGCCTTCCAGGGAGAAGGTTATGACGATTTGGTAAAAGGTTTTCGTGAGCATTATCAAAAGATTATATTCCGAAAGCCTAAAGCTTCACGTGCCAGAAGCCGAGAGGTATATATTCTGGCCAGAGGCTATGATTTGAAATAGAATAAGACTATGAATGGAAAGCAATCTGTTGATTATTTGAGGATTTTACTTTGAGCGATATGGCAAAAAACATTATTCTGTGGGTGGTAATAGCGGTCATCCTGATGTCGGTATTTAATCAGTTCGGCCCGTCTACGGCCAACTACCAGAAACCAAGCTACTCACAATTTCTTGAACAGGTTCGTGATAGCCGGGTTCGTAAAGTTGTCGTCACTGGACGCTCTATCAAAGGTGATTACTCAAACGGAACACAGTTCGTTACTTATTACCCTATGGGTGATGAGCGAGGGCTCTATAAGGAGTTGCTTGATAACAAGGTTGAGGTAGAAGCGACGCCACCGGAGAGGCCTTCGATCTGGCAGTCCATTTTCATCTCGTGGTTTCCTATGTTGCTACTCATTGGTGTATGGATTTTCTTTATGCGTCAGATGCAAGGTGGCGGAGGCGGTCGTGGCGCCATGTCATTTGGTAAAAGCAAGGCACGCATGCTGAGTGAAGATCAAGTCAAGATTAACTTCGGTGACGTAGCCGGCGTAGAAGAAGCCAAAGAAGAAGTAGCTGAATTGGTTGAATTCCTGAGTGATCCCGGAAAGTTCCAGAAACTAGGCGGCAAGATTCCTCGTGGCGTGTTGCTCGTGGGTTCACCGGGTACGGGTAAAACTTTACTCGCCAAGGCTATCGCAGGTGAGGCTAAAGTACCCTTCTTTACAATTTCAGGTTCTGATTTTGTTGAAATGTTTGTTGGTGTTGGTGCCTCGCGTGTACGTGATATGTTTGAGCAGGCCAAGAAACATGCGCCTTGCATTATCTTCATTGATGAAATTGATGCTGTAGGTCGTCATCGTGGTGCTGGCCTGGGTGGTGGACATGATGAACGTGAGCAGACACTTAATCAGTTACTGGTTGAGATGGATGGCTTTGAAGGCAATGAAGGTGTCATCGTTATTGCTGCAACCAACCGTCCAGATGTACTTGATCCCGCGTTGTTGCGTCCGGGTCGTTTTGACCGTCAGGTAGTTGTACCATTACCCGATGTTCGTGGACGTGAGCAAATTCTCAAGGTTCATATGCGCCGGGTGCCATTGGCAGATAATGTAAAACCTTCACTGATTGCACGTGGAACACCTGGTTTTTCAGGTGCCGATCTGGCCAACCTGGTTAACGAGGCCGCACTGTTTGCAGCCCGTGCCGATAAGCGATTGGTTGACCATGACGATTTTGAAAATGCTAAAGATAAAATCATGATGGGTGCAGAACGCAAGTCCATGGTCATGAGTGAAGAAGAAAAGAAACTCACTGCATATCATGAAGCAGGACACGCCATAGTCGGATTACAGTTACCATCTCACGATCCTGTCTACAAGGTGACTATTATTCCTCGTGGACGAGCTTTAGGTGTAACGATGTTCTTACCAACTGAAGACCGATACAGTTACAGTAAACAACGACTCAACAGTCAGATTTCCAGTTTGTTTGGTGGACGTATTGCAGAAGAATTAATATTCGGTCATGACTTTGTTACGACAGGTGCTTCAAACGATATTGAACGTGCTACTGAAATTGCACGCAGTATGGTTACCAAATGGGGTCTGTCTGATAAGCTTGGTCCATTATCTTATGGTGAAGACGATGGTGAGGTTTTCCTTGGTCATTCGGTAACACAGCATAAGAATATTTCAGATAGCACGGCACATGATATCGATAGTGAAATTAGATCGATTGTCGATTCAAACTATGAACGTTCCGAGAAAATCTTGAACGAGAACATGGATATTTTACATGCCATGGCCGATGCGTTGATGAAATATGAAACGATTGATCAAGAAATGATTAATGAGTTGATGAATCGTAGAACACCAAAGCCACCAGCAGATTGGGATGATTCTGATAAACCTTCTGGAACAAGCGAGGTGGCAGATGAAAAAGAAAATAAAGATGCTGACAGCTCTCCCACAATAGGTGGTGCTGCCAAAGAGCATTAAATTGTTTCACTCTTTATTAAAGCCGGTAATATTACCGGCTTTTTTTGCACATGGAAGTGCTTATTTCGCGAAGCCCACGGAAGGGCGAGAGCGATTTGCACATGGAAGTGCTTATTTCGCGAAGCCCACGGAAGGGCGAGAGCGATTTGCACATGGAAGTGCTTATCACCGTTTAACTATTCTCCAAAGGATTGGCACTATGTTAGCGTCGCACACGGAAGGGCGAAGTGGCTCTCACAGTCCGACTTTACTTTCTTTATAAAACATCATGAATAGTCTCAATTGTGCCGGAAAAATAATCGATCTATCTATTCCCAATGTAATGGGTATCCTGAACGTCACTCCAGATTCTTTTTCAGATGGCGGTAAATATACTGATTTGGACAGTGCCGTTGCCCAGGCCGAAAAAATGGTTCGACAGGGTGCGACGATGATCGATATTGGTGGTGAATCGACACGTCCGGGTGCACAGCCAGTCTCGGCAGATGATGAATGTCGACGCGTTATTCCAGTGATTGAAGCATTACAGAAACGTCAATGTAATGCCGTTATTACTATTGATACCAGTAAACCTGAGGTTATGAAACATGCAGTTGAAGCGGGTGCTGGTTTGATTAATGATGTTTGTGCATTGCAGCAGGAAAATGCATTGAGTATGGCGGTGAGCCTGGGTGTGCCGGTGTGTTTAATGCACATGCAAGGCGAGCCGCGTACAATGCAAAGTGAGCCGCAGTATGAAAATGTCGTCAGTGATATTATTTTGTTTTTTAAAAAACGTATTGATGATTGTACAGCAGCCGGATTAGTGAAAAGTAATTTGCTGGTTGATCCGGGTTTTGGTTTTGGAAAAACGGTTGAACAAAATTTTGTTTTACTGGATCATTTAGATGAGTTTAAAAAAACAGGAGTGCCTGTTTTAGCGGGGTTGTCCCGCAAAAGTATGATTGGGCTTGTACTGGATAAACCAGTAGAACAGCGACTGGCAGGTAGTATTGCAGCCGCGAGTTATGCACTGGAGCGAGGCGTTGATATACTCAGAGTGCATGATGTCGCTGAAACGGTTGATGCTGTGAAAGTATTTTGTGCGATGAAAAAGTAAAGGGATCAGGGGTGATGTTGTGAAAAGAAAGTATTTTGGAACTGATGGTATCAGAGGCAAGGTTGGCGAGTATCCGATTACCCCCGAGTTTGTTTTAAAGCTAGGCTGGGCTGTAGGTCATGTTTTGTGCAAACAAGGCAAGGGTAAGGTTGTCATCGGTAAAGACACGCGGATATCCGGTTATATGTTTGAATCCGTGTTAGAAGCTGGCTTGTCAGCAGCGGGTGTTGATACCTTATTGCTGGGTCCTATTCCGACACCTGCGATTGCCTATATAACTCGTACCTTGCACGCCGATGCAGGTATTGTAATCAGTGCGTCACATAATCCGTTTTATGATAATGGCATCAAGTTTTTCTCGGCAAATGGTACTAAACTGCCTGATGCGGTTGAGCTGGAAATTGAAGCTATGCTTGATGAACCGATGACCACAGTCGCATCGGATCAATTAGGTAAAGCAGAACGTATAACTGATGCACGAGGCCGTTATATCGAATTTTGCAAGAGCACAATTCCATCGACCGTTAATCTTAAAGGTATGAAAATCGTTGTCGATTGTGCGAATGGTGCTACTTATCAGGTTGCACCTAATGTGTTTGATGAGATCGGTGCTGAAGTGATTACACTGGGTGTTGAGCCAGATGGCCTGAATATCAATAAGGGTGTTGGTTCAACCAAACCAGAGGGTATGCGAGAAGCCGTATTGAGTCATGGTGCAGATGTCGGTATTGGTCTGGATGGTGATGGTGATAGATTGATCATGGTTGACTCACAGGGTGAAATTGTCGATGGCGACGAAATTCTGTATATCATAGCTAAAGATCGTATTGCCCGTAAATCTTTAAAGGGGGGCGTTGTCGGAACCCTTATGAGTAACCTCGGAATGGAAATAGCATTGCGAGAAGAGGGCGTCGAATTTTACCGTAGTGATGTTGGTGATCGTTATGTGATGGAAAAACTCAAGTCCACTAACTCTATGATTGGTGGAGAAGGTTCAGGTCATATCATCTGTCTGGATTGCATTAGTACAGGTGATGGTACTATTTCAGCATTGCAGGTACTGGCCGCCATGAAGGTGTCAGGTAAAAGTCTGCATGAACTAAAGTCAGGTATGACGAAGTTTCCACAAAGCCTTGTGAATGTCACCATGTCTAGAAGAATTGACCTGACAAATGACGATAAGATCCAGCAGGAAATCAGAGCAGTTGAAAAAGAGCTCGGTGAAGATGGTCGTGTTTTGCTGCGATTGTCAGGAACCGAACCGCTGGTGCGTGTCATGGTTGAAGGGCGGGATGAGACTCAGGTAGACATGCTGGCGCGTCGTTTAGCGCTGGTGGTTGAAGAGGTCACATCGGCGGGCTGATCTTCATCATCACCTGGATTTCCTTTCATTGCATACCAAAATTGCACAGGCGGTCGATATCCTGTTTTATAATCGATGTAATGAATATCAAACGATTGATTTATTTGGCAATTGCCGGTAAGCTTGCCGGCTAATTATTGCTAAGAATTTTGGATGTTGGAGAGAGAAATGCGCACAAAGCTGGTAGCCGGTAACTGGAAATTGAATGGTTCTTTAGAGAGTATTCGGGAACTTATCAAGGGAATTCAAGCAGGTATGGATTCTGTTAATACGGCAGGTGTGGTTGTTTGTCCTCCCGCCATTTATATCCCTGAGGTGGCTAAACTCGTCGAAGGGTCAAAAATAGGTGTGGGCTCTCAAAATATATGTGATCAGGATTCAGGTGCCTTCACTGGTGAAATAGCGGGTTCCATGCTCAAGGAATATGGCTGTGAGTATGCCATCGTTGGTCACTCAGAACGCCGCAGCTTATATGGTGAATCTGATGAATTGGTCGCAAAACGCTTCGCTGCAGCACGCCGCAATGGCCTAAAACCCATATTGTGCGTTGGTGAATTACTGGAAGAGCGTGAGCAAGGCATTACAGAAGACGTTGTTGGTCGCCAGATCGATGCTGTTATCGAACTTGAAGGTGTTGAATCTCTTGCCGATGCAATTATTGCTTATGAGCCTGTTTGGGCCATTGGTACTGGCAAGACAGCAAGCCCGCAACAGGCCCAGGACGTACATAAGTTTATTCGCGACAAAATTGCCGCGTTGAATGCAGATATAGCTGCAAACCTGGTTATTCAATATGGTGGCAGTGTTAATGGCTCAAATGCGCAGGAATTATTCGGCATGCCAGATATCGATGGTGGTTTAATCGGTGGTGCTGCGCTACAAGCTGATGGTTTCCTGGCTATTTGCCAGGCCGCAGGTTAAACGGAGACGAATTCATGCAGTCTTTTTTGTTGGTAGTACAAGTATTAATATCCATCTCATTGATTGGTTTGATCCTTATTCAGCATGGTAAAGGTGCTGATGCAGGTGCCGCTTTTGGTAGTGGGGCATCATCAACCGTTTTTGGCGCCACCGGTTCTGCGTCATTTTTGAGCAGGGCAACAGCGGTACTGGCGACCTTGTTTTTTGCAGTAGCGCTATCGTTGACCATCATCGCGCATCGGCAGACAAATGATGTCGACCTGGTTGATAAGTACAAGCCTGAAACTGCTCCAGTTACAATAAAAACAACGGATGTGCCTAAGTCTGATGTGCCAGTTGTGCCGGCAACACCCAAAACGGATGCAAAGGCATCTGATATACCTGCCGTACCCAAGGCCGAAAAGCCGGTAACTGAAAAACCGGTTACTGATAAAAAGGATTAATCAAAGTTTTAGCCGATGTGGTGAAATTGGTAGACACGCCATCTTGAGGGGGTGGTAGCGTAAGCTGTGCCGGTTCGACTCCGGCCATCGGCACCAAATCTGACTAAAAAATAGTCAATCTTCAATAAAAAAACGGATGCTTCGGCATACCGTTTTTTTATGCCCCTAATAATGACATAACTTATTGAAAAATAAGATATATCCAAATAAGCCCAACTTGACACAGGTTCCACTATTGGCCTAGACTGCTACGCAACGATAAATCATCTAAACGCCAGATTTAGAAATAAACATAATTATATCGCCTGAGTGATCGAATTATCTGATCAAGCAAGGTGCGGATGGAGTAAAAGGCAGATGCTGGAGAACTATTTACCAATACTGGTATTTATTGGTATAGGTATTCTATTTGGTATAGGACCTATCCTTGCAGGAGCAATCCTCGCGCCGCATAAACCCAATAGTGAAAAATTATCACCCTATGAGTGTGGATTTGAGGCTTTTGAAGACTCACGCGCCACCTTTGACGTCCGTTACTACCTCGTCGCCATCCTGTTTATATTGTTTGATCTTGAAATAGCTTTCATGTTTCCGTGGGCAGTCGTGCTCGATGATCTGGGTTGGTATGGTGTTATTTCCATGAGTGTTTTTCTGGGTATCCTTGTAATTGGTTTCATATATGAATGGAAGAAAGGAGCGCTGGAATGGGAGTAGAAGGTTTACTAGAGAAGGGTTTCGTAACCACTTCAGCTGACAAGTTAATAAACTGGGCACGTACCGGTTCCATGTGGCCGATGACGTTTGGGCTGGCATGTTGTGCGGTAGAAATGATGCAAGCTGGCGCGTCCCGTTATGATATTGACCGTTTTGGCATTCTGTTTCGTCCCAGTCCACGGCAATCGGATGTCATGATTGTAGCGGGTACGTTGTGTAACAAAATGGCACCTGCACTTCGAAAGGTCTATGAGCAGATGCCGGAACCGCGCTGGGTTATCTCCATGGGTTCTTGTGCTAACGGTGGTGGTTATTATCACTATTCCTATTCAGTCGTGCGTGGTTGTGACCGGATCGTCCCTGTCGATATCTATGTGCCGGGTTGTCCGCCAACAGCTGAAGCCTTGCTTTACGGCATTATCCAGTTACAGAACAAGATTAAACGTACCAACACAATCGCGCGAACATAAGCAATAGAGAAAACACGATATGGCAGATTCACAAACACTGGCAGAAAAATTAAGAGGGCGTTTTACAGATGTTCTCATTGACTGCACAGTGGATCTAAAAGAAGTCACGCTTGAGGTACCGGCAGCCAATATTCAGGATGTTTGCCTTGCCTTGAGAGACGAAGCTGATTTCGCATTTGAGATACTGATTGATCTTTGTGGTGTTGATTATGCAGCATATGGCTCGGTTGAATGGGAAACAGATGTAACGACTGATACCGGCTTCAGTCGAGGCGTTAACACTGACCAGCCCGCAACACTGGTGAATGGTAAAAATTCAGACAAGCCAAGATTTGCAGTGGTTTATCATTTATTGTCACTGGCCAATAATCACCGACTGCGAGTCTGTAGTTATGCGGAAAATAGTGACTACCCCGTGATTGATTCTGTGAACGATATCTGGAACGGTGTTAACTGGTTTGAGCGTGAAGCATTCGACTTGTACGGCATTATTTTTGAAGGTCATCCTGACTTACGACGAATCCTGTCTGATTATGGTTTTATCGGCCATCCATTTCGAAAAGATTACCCACTCAGTGGGCATGTGGAAATGCGTTACGACGCAGACAAAGGCCGCGTAATTTATCAGCCCGTTAGTATTGAGCCACGTGTGCTGGTGCCACGTGTTATACGTCAGGATCATCGTTATGAAGATGGTCAAACAGGTGAGGAGTCTTCAAATGCCTGAACTACGTAATATGACACTGAATTTTGGTCCTCAACATCCAGCGGCACATGGTGTATTGCGCCTGATTCTTGAAATGAATGGTGAAGTGATCGAAAGAGCCGACCCGCATATTGGTCTGTTACACCGCGCGACGGAAAAACTGGCTGAAAGCAAACCTTATAATCAAAGCATTGGTTACATGGATCGCCTCGATTATGTATCAATGATGTGTAACGAGCATGCCTACGTTATGGCTATTGAGAAAATGCTGGGTGTAGAAGTCCCTGTGCGTGCTCAATACATACGCGTTATGTTTGATGAGATCACGCGTATCCTGAATCACTTGCTCTGGATCGGTGCGCACGGACTCGATGTTGGCGCCATGACCATGTTTTTATATGCCTTCCGTGAACGTGAAGACCTCATGGATGTGTACGAAGCCGTTTCCGGTGCGCGGTTGCATGCGACTTATTATCGTCCAGGTGGTGTTGCACGCGACCTACCCGATAGCATGCCTAAATTCGAAGCTAATCAATGGCGAACTGAAAAAGATACCACTCGACTGAATGGTAATCGTGATGGTTCTATGCTGGACTTCATCGAAGACTTTACTAATCGCTTCCCGGGTTATGTTGACGAGTATGAAACCTTATTGACCGATAATCGAATCTGGAAACAGCGCACCGTGGGTATTGGTGTTGTTAGTCCTGAACGTGCCATGCAATTAGGTTTCACAGGGCCAATGTTAAGAGGCTCAGGCATTGAGTGGGATCTGCGCAGAAAACAACCATATGAAGTCTACGATAAAATGGAATTTGATATTCCCATTGGCACCAATGGTGATTCCTATGATCGTTACCTTGTGCGTATGGAAGAAATGCGTCAGTCCAATCGCATTATTAAACAATGTGTAGACTGGTTAAGAGTTAATCCGGGGCCAGTACTGCTTGAAGATAACAAGATTACGCCGCCAAAACGTGAAGTCATGAAAGGCAATATGGAATCCTTGATTCATCATTTTAAACATTTCACTGAAGGTTATTGTGTGCCCGAAGGTGAAGCCTATGTGGGCATTGAACACCCTAAAGGCGAATTCGGAATCTATATGGTTTCTGATGGAGCCAACAAACCATATCGACTCAAGATTCGTGCGCCAGGTTTTGCGCATTTGTCTGCACTCGATGAAATGGTGCGTGGACACATGCTTGCCGACGTGGTCGCCGTTATCGGAACCCAGGATATCGTATTTGGGGAGATAGATCGTTAATGAACCAGAATGCTAAAAATAGCTTGCTTGCCTTACTCAGTCAGGAAGTACGTGCTGAAATTGATCACTGGGTAGCCAAATACCCTGAAGAGCAAAAACAGTCGGCGGTAATGGCTGCGCTCAGAATTGTGCAGGATGTGAATAAAGGCTCCTTGACCAATGAATTAATGGACGCGGTTGCCGAATACCTTGAAATGCCAAACATAGCAGTTTATGAGGTAGCTACCTTTTATTCCATGTATGAACATAAACCTGTTGGGCGTCATAAAATCTGTGTCTGCAACAGCGTGTCATGTTTGTTAAATGACTCGGGTGGCCTGCTTGATTATTTGCAGGAAAAACTTGGCGTAAAAATGGGTGAAATAACATCAGACGGAAAATTTTCTATTAAGGAAGTTGAATGTCTGGGTGCCTGTGTCGGTGCACCAGCCATTATGATTGGCAAGGATTATCACGAAAATCTTACCAAAGAAAAAATAGACAAAATACTGGAAGAGCTGGATTAATTATGGCCAACGAAGTTTGCTTCAGAAATGAACACCTGGATAAGCCCTGGCAACTTGATGCCTATCGCTTAAGCGGCGGTTATGAAGTGCTGAAAAAAATTCTGACAGAAAATATTCCAGCAGAAGACATTATTGAAGAATTAAAATTATCGTCCTTGCGTGGTCGCGGCGGTGCAGGTTTCCCGACCGGATTAAAGTGGAGTTTCATGCCAAGAAACGCACCGGGACAAAAATACATTGTTTGTAATTCAGATGAAGGTGAGCCGGGTACCTGTAAAGACAGGGATATTCTCAGGAACAACCCTCATCAATTGATCGAAGGTATGATCATTGCGGGTTATTGCATCGGTGCCAGTGTCGGATATAACTATATTCGCGGCGAATTCTGGGAGCCATTTGAACGTATGGAAGCGGCTCTTGAAGAGGCACGTAGAGAAGGTCTGCTGGGCGAAAATATCTTTGGTAGTGATTTCAGTTTCGAATTGCATAACCATCTTGGAGCCGGCGCCTACATATGTGGCGAAGAAACAGCTTTATTGGAATCAATTGAAGGCAAAAAAGGCCAGCCACGATTCAAGCCACCATTTCCTGCCGGTTTTGGTTTGTACGGCAAACCCACTACTATTAATAATACAGAGTCACTCGCATCTGTTCCGGAAATACTCAGGAACGGTGGCCAATGGTTTCTGGAGCTTGGCAAACCAAATAATGGTGGTTCAAAATTATTTTGTGTTTCGGGTCATGTAAACAATCCCGGTAATTTTGAAATTCCAATGGGTACACCGTTTTCAGAGTTATTAGAAATGGCGGGTGGTGTTCGCGATGGCAATAAATTAAAAGCCGTTATACCCGGTGGCTCATCCGTACCTGTTTTGCCAGGTGACGTCATGATGGATGTTGACATGGATTACGATTCCATTACCGCGGCAGGTTCCATGCTGGGTTCAGGTGCTGTTATTGTGATGGATGAACATACCTGTATGGTCAATGTCCTGTCGAACCTGTCACATTTTTACTACAACGAATCCTGTGGTCAATGTACGCCGTGTCGAGAAGGAACCGGATGGTTGTCCCGTGTTGTGCATCGTATTGAACATGGGCAGGGCAGACCGGAAGATCTGGATAACCTTGACCGTATCGCCGGACAAATTGGCGGACATACTATCTGTGCTTTAGGTGATGCTGCCGCCATGCCAGTGCAAAGTTTTATAAAGAACTACCGTGAAGAATTCGAGTATCACATCGAACATAAAAAATGCATGGTAGCCATGAAGAATTCTTTTTCCTAGGGGACCCGTTTAGGTTAAATAAATGAGTGACGATCAGATCAATATTGAAATAAACGGCCAGGCTTTAAAAGCCAATCAAGGCGACACGCTTATCGAAATAGCCGATAAGGCGGGTATTCGTATCCCGCGTTTCTGTTATCACAATAAGCTGTCGGTTGCTGCTAACTGCCGCATGTGTCTTGTCGAAGTGGAAAAAGCACCCAAGCCCTTACCCGCATGTGCAACACCCGTTATGGATGGCATGAAAGTATTTACCAAGTCACCCAAAGCGATTGCAGCACAAAAAGCCACCATGGAATTTTTGCTAATTAACCATCCACTGGATTGTCCGATTTGTGACCAGGGTGGTGAGTGTGAATTGCAGGATGTCGCCATGGGTTATGGTGGTGATGTATCCCAATATTCTGAAGGCAAGCGAGTAGTATTTGATAAAAACCTGGGTTCACTTGTCGCAACTGACATGACGCGCTGTATACACTGCACACGTTGTGTTCGCTTCGGGCAGGAGCTCGCCGGCATGCGTGAGATGGGGGCGACCGGGCGTGGTGAACACACCATGATCGGAACTTATATAGAGCAAGCTGTTGATTCAGAAATGTCTGGCAACATAATTGATTTGTGTCCTGTCGGTGCATTAACCGCCAAGCCATCACGTTACTCTGCACGCGCATGGGAATTGACACAAAAGCCATCCATTGCAGGACATGACTGCATGGGTTCGAATATTTCCATGCACACCTTTAGAGGTAAAGTGACACGAGCTATTCCGCGTGATAATGAAAGTATTAATGAATGCTGGTTGTCTGACCGTGATCGTTTTAGCTACGAAGGCATAAATAACGAAACACGTTTGACAACCCCAATGATCAAACTGAATGGTGATTGGAAAGAAACAGACTGGGATACAGCGTTGGAAGCAGCAGCAAAAGGATTAAAGGCAGCTGGTACCGACCTGGGTATCCTGATGTCACCTAACGCGACGCTCGAAGAAATGAGTCTGACACGACTGTTGGCAGCTGGCCTGGGTACTAAAAACCTCGATCATCGTCTGCGACAAATTGATTTCAGACAGCAGTCGTCAGAGTCAGTGTTTCCTTCTTTAGGGCAAAGTATCGAAAACCTTGAAGCGCAAGACGCAGTTTTAATGATCGGGTCTAATGTGCGTAAGGAACAGCCTATCGCTGCACATCGCTTGCGTAAAGCATCAATGCGCGGTGCAAAAATCATGTTTGTAAACGTGCGTGATTTTGACTTCCACTTTAATGTTGCAGAAAAAATTATCACAGACCCAAATCAACTGGTTCAAAATCTGGCCGGTATCACCAAAGCGGTGATGGATCTGACAGGCACAACCATTCCGACCAACCTGAAACATATAATGGCAAACACCAGTGCCAATGATTCGCAGCTGGCAATTGCAGAACATCTGAAATCAGAAGATAACTCAAGTGTTATCCTGGGTGTTCAAGCGCAAACTATGCCATACCTGGCCGAGATACGTGCGTTGGCCAGTGTTATCGCACAAGCAACGGGATCCAGTTTTGGTTACTTGACGGATGGCGCGAACACGAGTGGTGCATGGCAAGCAGGTATATTGCCAGAAGGTCTGAACACGCAGGAAATGATTAATAATAATGTAAAAGCATTTGCATTAGTTGGTGTTGAGCCTGAATTTGATATGGCAAACCCGGATGCCGCAATCGCGGCAATGAACAAAGCTGACTTTGTAATTTCCCTGACAGCCTTTGTTAGCGACACCATGAAAGAATACGCCAGCGTATTATTGCCAGTGAGTCCAACGGCGGAAACATCCGGCACATTTATTAATGTAACGGGTGAGTCGCAGAGTTTTGCGGGCGTTTGCAATCCTCAGGGTGAAGCACGGCCGGCATGGAAAGTATTACGTGTATTAGGCAACCTGCTGGACTTGAATGGTTTTGATTATGTGAGTTCAGATGAAGTGCGTGATGAAGAGCTGGCGCGAATAGGTTCTGTCGAAATGAATAATTTCATCGTATCTGATGAAGCAGTTTCAGTGCCTGTTGAAATAGAAGGCCTGGTCCGAATCGGTGATGTCGCGACATATCATGAAGACGCGATAGTACGAAGATCGCAAGCCTTACAAAAAACGCACGATGCCAACCAGACAGGGTTACGGATCAACTCATCTCTAGCCAGACAATTAGGTTTAAATGAAGTTGAAAAAGTATTGGTTAACCAGTCTGGTGATGGAGTAAGTATGCCCCTGACGATCGATGACAGTATTCCTGATAATTGCGTCTGGGTGCCCATGGCAACAGTAGATAGTGCCAAACTGGGTTCCGTATTTGCCCCCATAACACTGGAGGCGGATTGATCATGATGGAAATGTTCCTGGATGTCCTGTTTATTCTGCTAAAAGTAATGGCGATCATTGTGCCATTAATGCTGGGTGTGGCTTATCTTACCTATGCAGAACGTAAACTGATTGGTTATATGCAAGTGCGTGTCGGGCCCAACAGAGTAGGGCCAAAAGGGTGGTTGCAACCCATTGCCGATGCGCTGAAGTTGCTCATGAAAGAGATTGTTATTCCAACCAACGCGAATAAATTCCTGTTTATTATTGCGCCGATGTTATCAATTGGCCCATCACTGGCGGCATGGGCAGTCGTGCCATTCAGTGACGGACTGGTATTGTCTAATATCGATGCGAGTTTGTTATACATTCTTGCGATGACCTCGCTGGGTGTTTACGGTGTTATCGTTGCCGGTTGGGCATCAAATTCCAAATACGCATTCCTGGGTGCCATGCGATCTGCAGCTCAGATTGTTGCCTATGAAATAGCAATGGGTTTTGCACTGGTTGGCGTGTTAATGGCGGCATCAAGCATTAACCTGCACGAAATCGTTACGCAACAATCAGGTGGAATATGGCACTGGTACTGGATGCCATTGTTCCCGCTGTTCCTTGTATACTTTATATCTGGCGTCGCTGAAACCAATCGCGCACCTTTCGATGTTGCGGAAGGTGAATCCGAGATTGTTGCCGGTTTCCACGTTGAATATTCAGGCATGACATTCGCCGTATTCTTCCTGGCGGAATATGCCAATATTATTCTTATTGCAGTACTCACAGCCTTGATGTTCATGGGCGGCTGGTTATCACCATTTCAGGGTATCCCGGTTATTGGCGACACCTTTCTTGGTGAATCAAGTATTGTCTGGTTCCTGGCCAAGTCTGCATTCTTTGCATTTGTATTCCTTTGGTTCAGAGCGACATTCCCACGTTATCGATATGACCAGATTATGCGTCTGGGCTGGAAGGTATTCATACCGATTACAATAATCTGGATTTTGGTATTAGCCGTAGTCATTGCAGCCAAGGTGTCCTACGTCACCCTGGGTGTCTGGACGATCGGCATCGTTGCTGCCTACATGTTGTATAACAAACTGACAACAAAGGCGGGGGGTTAAACAATGGTCAAGACATTAAGAAATGCATTTCATAGTCTTTTTCTGATTGAACTGGTAAAAGGCTTAAAGCTGACCGGTCGCTACATGTTTGCGAAAAAAATAACCATCCAGTACCCGGAACAGAAAACACCCATGTCACCCCGTTTTCGTGGGTTGCATGCATTACGTCGTTATCCGAATGGTGAAGAACGTTGTATCGCCTGTAAATTGTGTGAGGCCGTTTGCCCGGCACTGGCCATAACAATTGATTCCGAAGAGCGTGAAGATGGATCACGTCGCACAACCCGATATGACATTGATCTGTTCAAATGTATATTTTGCGGATTTTGTGAAGAGGCATGTCCGGTTGATTCGATTGTAGAAACAAGACATTTTGAATATCACTTTGAAGAACGTGGTGCTCAGATCATGACTAAAGAAAAATTACTGGCAGTTGGCGATAAATTTGAATCGCAGATTGCCGAGGACAGGGCAGCTGATGCTGCCTACCGATAAGCACAACAGGCGATAGAGTATTATGACGTTTGAAAAAATCATATTTTATCTTTTTGCGGGCATACTGATTCTCGCTGCAATTAGAGTTATTACAGCGCGTAACCCGGTTCATTCTGCCTTGTTTCTGGTGCTGGCATTCTTTTCCAGCGCAGCCTTGTGGATATTGCTGGAAGCAGAATTCCTCGCCATAACATTGGTGCTGGTTTATGTTGGCGCCGTCATGGTCTTGTTCCTGTTTGTGGTCATGATGATGAATATCAACATAGATGTTATGCGTGAAGGGTTCATTAAATATTTACCCATCGGTGTGGCTGTTGCTGTTATCAGTGCAATTGAAATGGCTGTTGTCATCACTGGCAACTTTGGCCCGGACAAAGTGCAAGGGCTGGTTAGAAAAGGTGTCGAATACAAGAATACCGAAGCCATTGGTAATGTTCTTTATACTGATTACCTGTTCGCATTTGAAGTTGCCGCGGTATTGCTATTGGTCGCTATCGTCGCCGCGATCGCATTAACCATGCGTAAACGACCGAATACGAAATTCCAGAATCCGTCTGAACAGGTTATGGTTAAAAAGGCCGATCGCCTTCGTATGGTCAATATGGAATCTGAGGAGAGACAATCATGATTACCTTGTCTGATTATCTGGTTGTATCTGCCATCCTGTTTTGTCTGTCATTGGCAGGCATATTCCTGAACCGAAAAAATGTCATCATTCTGTTGATGTCAATCGAACTGATGTTGTTATCAGTCAATATTAATTTTGTTGCCTTTTCAGCCTTCATGCAGGACATAGCAGGGCAGGTTTTCGTATTCTTTATATTGACGGTTGCGGCAGCTGAGGCGGCTATTGGTCTGGCTATATTGGTCGTGCTGTATCGTAGTAAACAATCCATTAATGTTGATGATATGGATTCAATGAAAGGTTAATAACGTGACTGATAGTATGCAAAACATTTATCTGATGATTCCACTGGCGCCGCTGCTGGGCGCGATTGTGGCCGGCTTGTTTGGCTGGAAGATAGGCAGAACTGCATCACATGTAGCAGCGATAGCCGGTGTTGCCATCGCCTTTGTATTATCCCTGATCGTCTTTAATCACATCGTTATAAACGAAGCACCTGCATACAATGGCACGGTGTACACCTGGATGGTGAGTGGCGGTATCAATTTTGAAGTGGGTTTCCTGATTGATAAATTAACCGCCATGATGCTTATCGTCGTCACATTTGTATCACTCATGGTTCATATCTATACCATTGGTTATATGCATGATGATCCGGGTTATCAACGTTTCTTCAGTTACATAGCGCTGTTTACTTTCTCGATGTTGATGTTGGTCATGTCGAATAACTTCCTGCAACTGTTCTTTGGTTGGGAAGCAGTGGGTCTGGTCTCTTACTTATTGATCGGTTTCTGGTACACGCGTCCAACCGCGATTTACGCCAACCTGAAAGCGTTTCTGGTTAACCGCGTCGGTGACTTTGGTTTCCTTCTCGGTATCGCTGCCGTTCTCATGTATTCAGGTAGTCTGGATTACGCAGAAGTATTCAAACAAGCACCCGCCATGAGTGGCCAGACAATAGAACTATTTGCAGGCCATGAATGGTCGGTTATGACGGTGACATGTATTCTGTTATTTATTGGTGCAATGGGTAAATCGGCTCAGGTTCCACTGCACGTATGGCTGCCAGACTCAATGGAAGGCCCGACACCCATCTCTGCATTGATCCACGCGGCAACTATGGTAACAGCCGGTATCTACATGGTGGCACGTATGTCACCGTTATTTGAATTGTCTGAAACAGCGTTGACCTTTGTATTGGTCATCGGTGCGACAACTGCTTTGTTTATGGGTTTCCTTGGTTTGATTCAAAACGATATCAAACGTGTTGTTGCCTATTCGACATTATCGCAACTGGGTTACATGACTGTTGCCCTGGGTGTATCGGCATACGCTACCGGCGTATTCCACTTGATGACACATGCTTTCTTCAAGGCCCTGTTATTCCTCGGTGCGGGTTCGGTTATTATTGCCATGCATCATGAGCAGGATATGCGCAAAATGGGTGGGCTTAGAAAATACATGCCTATCACCTGGATCACTTCATTGATCGGATCGCTGGCTTTGATCGGCACACCGGGTTTTGCAGGGTTCTATTCCAAAGACGCCATTATCAGTGCCGTAAGAGATTCTTCAATAGCAGGTTCGGGATATGCCTATTTCGCGGTGTTGACAGGTGTGTTTATAACAGCCCTGTACAGTTTCCGCATGTACTTCCTGGTCTTTCATGGCAAAGAAAGAATGGACGACCACACACGGGATCATTTGCACGAATGTTCCAGGGTAGTGACCTGGCCACTCATCGCACTTGCTATCCCATCAGTCGTGATCGGTGCCGTATATGTTGATCAAATGGCCTTTGGTGGATTCTTCGGCTCAGCGATTTATGTTGCCGATGTGCATAAGGTCTCTGCCGATGTGGCACATCACTTCAGTAGCTGGTGGGGTTTGATACTGCATTCATTCTCAGACTTCCCGGTTTATTTAGCCGCAGCGGGTGTCGGTACAGCCTGGTTCCTGTATATGAAACGTCCGGATCTTCCAGCGAAAATCCAGCAGAAGTTCTCATTCATATACAAAGTGCTTGATAATAAATATTTTGCAGACCGGTTTAATGAAATTGTTTTTGCCGGCGGCAGTCGATTTATCGGCAACCTGTTCTGGCGTGTCGGTGATGAAAAATTAATTGATGGTCTTGTGATCAACGGCTCGGCCAAATCCATTGGCTGGTTCTCCGGGGTCGTTAGACATATTCAAACCGGTTATTTGTATCACTATGCATTTGCAATGATCGTAGGTCTGCTATTACTGATGACCTGGGTTGTATTTAGATAATAAAAAAGTAGTAAGGGACATTAAATGTTATTTGCTTTTGACAATATATTAAGTGTACTGATCTGGTTGCCTATCATTGGTGGTCTGGTCGTATTGGCTGCCGGGGAGAAAAGGGCGCGTGTTCTTTCCCTGCTCGTGGCTATCGCAACGTTCCTGCTAAGTATTCAACTTTATACGCAGTTTGATATCACAACACCCGATATGCAGTTCGGGGAAAAATATGCCTGGATCTCAGCATTTAATATTTATTATGAATTAGGTATTGACGGCATCTCAATGCCATTGATTATCCTGACAACCTTTACCACGGTGCTGGTAGTTCTTTCAGCCTGGGAAGTCATCAAGAAAAAACCACAACAATACATGGCTGCATTCCTGATAATGGAAGGTGTCATGGTCGGTGTATTTTCTGCACTCGATGCCATGCTGTTTTATGTTTTCTGGGAAGCGATGTTAATACCGATGTTTTTGATTATTGGTATATGGGGTGGCCCGAACCGCGTCTACGCAACCATTAAATTTTTCCTGTATACATTCCTGGGTTCAGTGTTAATGCTGGTTGCCCTGATATACATGGGGCTTAAGGAAGAAAGTTTTAATCTCATTGGTTTCCATACACTACCGTTAACCATGAACGAGCAGATCTTTATCTTTATCGCCTTCCTGTTGGCGTTTGCGGTAAAAGTGCCTATGTGGCCTGTGCATACCTGGTTACCCGATGCACACGTTGAAGCCCCTACGGGTGGTTCTGTGATACTGGCAGCCATTATGTTGAAGATTGGTGGTTACGGTTTCCTGAGATTCAGTCTGCCGATTACACCTGATGCCAGCCATGAACTGGACTGGTTAATCATCACCATGTCACTGGTTGCCGTGGTTTATATCGGTTTTGTCGCCCTGGCACAAAAAGACATGAAGAAACTCATTGCCTATTCATCCATCGCGCACATGGGTTTTGCCACACTCGGTTTCTTCCTGGTATTCAGCATCATGGATAACACTGGCAGCTGGAAAGATGCAGCACTGGGCATGGAAGGCGGTATGGTACAAATGATTTCGCATGGTTTTATATCAGCAGCCATGTTCCTGTGTGTTGGTGTCTTGTATGACAGAATGCATAGCCGTGAAATCGGCGATTATGGTGGCGTCGTCAATACAATGCCTGTCTTTGCAGCATTTATGGTCTTTTTCTCCATGGCCAATGCAGGTCTGCCAGGCACATCAGGGTTTGTTGGTGAGTTCATGGTTATCCTCAATAGCTTCAAGGCCAATTTCTGGATTGCATTCCTGGCCGCAACAACATTGATATTAGGTGCAGCCTATACCTTGTGGATGGTAAAACGTGTTGTTTTTGGAGAAGTGGCTAACGACAATGTTTCCCAACTAAAAGACATGAACGCCCGTGAGTTTGTTATTCTCGGAACGCTGGCTGTTGCGGTTTTATTCTTTGGCTTGTATCCGGCGCCGCTGACAGAAGTCATGCACTCATCGGTTAATTATTTATTACAACATGTATCTGTAACGAAACTATAAGATAAGGTAGCACGCGGATAGTGTGTTGAGGTCGAATTGATTATGAACATAGTAATACCTAATTTAGCACTTGCATTGCCTGAGATGTTTTTACTCGGCATGACTTGTCTATTGCTCGTTATTGACCTGTTTCTGACTGACAAGAATCGCATCCTGACTTATCTGTTAGCACAGGTAACCTTACTAGGCGCTGTTATCATTACCTACACGCAAATAGGTAATCCTGCCGAGATAGGTTTTACCGGTTTGTTTGTACGTGACATGATGGGCGATATCCTGAAAATCTTTATCTATGTCATTACCGCCGTCGTGTTCCTGTATTCAAGAGACTATCTACAACAACGCAAACAGTTCAAAGGTGAGTTCTACGCACTGGGTTTGTTTGGTGTATTGGGCATGATGATAATGGTATCGGCCCATAGCTTCCTCACCGTTTATCTGGGTCTGGAATTATTATCATTATCACTTTATACCATGGTCGCCCTCAACAGAGACTCGGAAGAATCAACCGAAGCGGCGATGAAGTTTTTCGTCCTCGGTGCCATTGCCTCGGGTATGTTGTTATACGGCATGTCCATGATCTATGGCGCGACAGGCAGCCTCGATATTGCCGAAATAGGTGACTACATAACCCAAAATGGTATTGCTGAAGGCGGCAAGATCAATATGGTGCTGAGTTTTGGTCTGGTGTTTATTGTTGTTGGTCTGGCATTCAAACTCGGTGCCGTACCATTCCATATGTGGGTGCCGGATATTTATCAAGGCGCACAAACACCGGTAACACTTTATCTGGGTGCCGCACCCAAGCTGGCAGCCTTCGCCATGGTTATGCGACTGCTTGTCGATGGCATGGAGAACTTGCACGCCGACTGGCAAATGATGTTATCAGCCATGGCAGTGCTGTCACTGGCAGTGGGTAATATCATTGCGATAGCACAAACCAATATCAAACGCATGCTGGCTTATTCAACCATTTCACATGTTGGTTTCCTGTTGCTGGGTATTCTCGCCGGTACAGCAGACGGTTATTCTGCTTCCATGTTTTACGTTATTATCTATGCCCTCATGTCCGTTGGTGCATTCGGTATGATCATTCTGTTAAGCCGATCCGGTTTTGAAGCCGATAGCCTGGATGATTTCAAAGGGCTGAACGAACGTAGTCATTGGTATGCATTTATGATGTTGCTGATCATGTTCTCAATGGCCGGTGTTCCACCTACGGTTGGTTTCTTTGCCAAATTATGGGTCATCGAGGCCGTATTGAATGTCGATATGGTCTGGTTAGCAGTAGCAGCCGTTTTGTTCTCGGTTATTGGTGCCTATTACTACCTGCGCATCATCAAACTGATGTATTTTGACAAACCAGATGATGAGACTACAATAACGGCTGATGTTGACATGCGTGTTGTTATCTCTGTAAATGGTGTTCTCATGCTGGCACTGGGTTTGTTCCCGGGTGCGCTCATGAGTATCTGCCAAATGGCGATAAGCTAAACGCCGTTTGAGTTCAACACAGGTCTTATCATTGTGAATATGGTTCTTATATTACTGCTGGCAATAATTGCTGCAAACCTGACGTGGTTTAGTGAGCGCTTCCTGTTTGTTTTTTCGGTGTCCGGTAAAAAATCCTTACTTCTCAGGCTTGTCGAAATCTTTGTTATGTATCTGCTAATCGGTGCTTTGGCGATTGGTTTCGAATTTAAACAGGCAGGGCAGATACACCAACAAAGTTGGGAGTTTTATGTCATCACTTTTTGTTTGTTTTTAGTCTTCTCTTTACCTGGTTTTCTATACGAATTTTTATTCAAAAAAATCCTGCAAAAACAAAGTAATTAATTAAACGCTAATATAATTTTTAGACTGAAAGCCGTTTCTTTTATAAAGTTTTTACCTTCCTGAACACAGTCTCAAACACTTCAAATAGTGCTGCAATATGCAATATATGATAGACTGATTTAATGCAGTTAAGGCAAAAATTATTTATTGTATTAGGTCTAATGGCAATCATCCCATTGCTATTTTTGTTGTTTGGTGTTGTCGATCGCGTTGAAGCTGAGCTAGAAGCAAACACCAGTAAAGAAATACACAAAACCCTGGGTAAGCTGGCGCAGGAAATCTCAACCCTGATGGATAACCAGAAGTCACTCGTCAGGGGGCTGGCAAAGGTGCCCGTGGTTAGAGAGTTTGCCCTTGCAGCATCAGATACCAGTGCAGAATCGCCTTATGAAGAACGTGCCCTGGATCTCATGGCCTTCTTTCTTAATTACCAGTCAACCGTACCCAGCATACAGGCCATTCGTTTTACCGACCTTAAGGGTAGAACGCTGGTAAAGATCAAGGAAGGCCGCTTAATACCGAATAAAAAAATATTTCCTAATGGCCGACAATATGTCGAAGACATCTCTTATAAACCATTTTTCAAATGGGCCGTCAAAACAGACGATGAAATATCCATCTCAAATTTTGAACGTGGCAAGGTGTCTGGTGAGGTAGACTTTTGTCCTGCCATGGTTCGTTACACCATTCCCCTGCGTGATGAACTGGAGTCCCCCTATGGCATGCTCATCGTCAACATGTGGGGCAGGCGAGTGGATGACGCCGTCCAGGCTGCTCTGGGTGGTTATCCGGGTAAAGCCTATATTGTCGAAATTAATAGCGACGCGGAACGTGACGGTATCTACCTGTATCATGAAGATTCGAATAAACGTTTCGCCAACCAGCTCACCACAGATCATCGTTTTACCAGTGAAATTTCAAAGGCAGACTGGTCGGATATCAAAACCAATATGGCGCCTGGTGTCATCTCAACAGCCCAGGATAAATTATTCTATTATTCAACATTTTCACCCTATATTGACCGCGAAACAAAATGGTTGCTGGTCATTGAAATGGCACGCGATACCATCCTGGAACCGGTCTCAGGCCTAAGAAACTGGATTATGTATCTTATCCTTATCGTTGTTATTGTTAGTCTTTTTATTGCTCGCTGGGTCGCAACACGACTTTCCGAGCCGGTACACAGCCTGGCCCAGATCATCACGCGTTACGCCGATGGCGACCGAAATGCCCATTATCAGAGTGATAGTAAGGATGAAATCGGTCAGGCAGGAAAGGCCTTTAACTATCTGACACAAAGCCTTGAAAAAGCACAGAAACATCGTATCAAGGCAGAGGTGTCAGCAAGGCAATCAGAACGTCTGGCAGCAGTTGGGCAAATGGCTGCGGGTATCGGACATGAGATCAATAACCCGCTTATGAATATCATGTCGCTGGCATCACTGGTGGATCAAAGTATCCCCGAAGATGACAAACAAATAAAAGATGACCTCAAGGCCCTGCAAAACGAAGGGCAGCGTTGCGCAAAAATTGTTCAGGGCGTGCTTAATTTTGCACGCGAAAACAAACCCAAATATGAAGAATTCGATTTCTCGGATTTAATGGTGAAAACCGCCGACATCTTTGAACACCGTGCGCGCACATCCAATATCGAAATCGTACTCGATCTCGAGTCACCCCTGATCATGCAGGGTGATGCCAACCAGCTACAGCAGGTGCTGGTTAATGTGGTCGTTAATGCACTGCACGCGTCCGTGCCTGGCTCCAAGATCACCATGAAGGCAAAAGCGATCGACGACACGATCATGGCAGAAATACTGGATAACGGTAATGGTATTACCGATGAAAATATCGCCCGTGCATTCAGCCCGTTTTTTACAACCCGGCCTGAAGGTTCAGGCACAGGGCTTGGGCTGTCAGTGAGTTATGGCATTATCAGGAAACACGGCGGCAGCATTGTTCTGGAAAACAGACCAGAAGGTGGTGTGCGTGTTGAAATTGTCCTGCCCAAGGCAGGTGTGGCACAAGAAGAACTGGACATAAACAAACCGGCAGAAACCCGCATTGAAGATAAGCGTGAAACTGTCATTGATTAAAACGTTAGTTTTGTTCGTAACCGGTGTTTCTTTGGCTGTTTTAACAAAGTACACTTTAGATAACCAGGTACCAGAGGTAAGTAATGCAGACCGATGATTTGAAAATTTTATTTGTTGATGACGATTCGGTCACCTGTTCTGTTATGCAAAGAAACTGTGACCGCATCGGTTATAGTTGTCAGGTGTTTCAGTCAGCCATACTGTGCCTCGAAGAGTTTGAAAAAAATGGTGCCGACTTGATCGTCACCGATTTGCGCATGCCAGAAATGAGTGGTTTTGAATTACTCTCAAAAGTACGTAGTATCGATAAAGATTTACCCGTACTGGTTATGACAGGTTATTCATCAGTTGAAAATGCAGTCGAGGCCATGAAACTGGGCGCAACCGACTTCATCAAAAAGCCGTTCGATTTTGAAGAACTAAAACTGATTATTGATCGCAGCCTAAACACATTCAAACTCAAAGAAGAAAACCTGTTATTAAAAAAACGCCTGCAAAGTGGCCGCAATCGTTTCGGTATGATCGGCGACACACCTGCCATGAAGAGTCTGTTTACAAAAGTAGAAAAAGTCGCATCGGTCAGTTGTAACGTTATCGTCACCGGTGAATCAGGTACGGGTAAAGAACTCGTGGCACGCGCACTACATGATTATAGCCCGCGTAAAGATGCACCCTTCGTGGTCATAGACTGCGGTGCCTTAACCGAAACACTGCTTGAAAGTGAATTGTTTGGCCACGAGAAAGGTGCCTTTACCGGGGCTACCCAACGTAAACGAGGGTTAATGGAACAGGCCAGCGGCGGTACCTTGTTTCTCGATGAAATATGTAACATAACTGATTCCATGCAAATGAAATTAATGCGTGCCATCGAAAGCCAGGCCATTACCCGAGTCGGCAGCACCACACCTGTCGGAATAGACCTGCGCATCATCGCTGCCAGTAACCGTGACCTTGAAGCCATGGTACAAAAAGAAGAGTTCCGGCATGACTTTTATCATCGCCTGAATGTCGTTAACATTCATGTGCCATCATTAAATGAACGCAGAGAAGACATCCCGTCACTGGTAGAGCATTTTGTCGCTGAATTTACCGAACGTTATGAACGACAAATAAAAGGCTTCGATACCGTCTCTATGCAGCAACTGTTTGCAGCACCCTGGGCAGGTAATATACGCGAATTACGTAATACAGTAGAACGTTGTGTTATATTATCTGAAAGCCCGGTCATGACCTGGCCTGAAACAGCACCCATACCAGAAACAGTCGATGCTGCTTCCGGCGTGCAGTTTTCTAATGATGAGTTTCCTTCATTAGAAAAACTGGAAAAAGAATACATAGAACATGTGCTAGAATATTCTGGCGGTAAAAAAACCAAAGCCGCTAATATATTGGGTATCGATAAAACGACGTTGTGGAGAAAGCTACGTCGTTTTAGCGAAACAAATTAATGTTGTATTTTGCGTTGTTTTGAAAACCTGAATAATGCAATATGCAGTTTATTTGATGGTATTTAACTAAAGTTTAATATTATTAAATACATTAAGTTATTGATCTGACTATGTAATAAAATAACTTGCATAGTTGGAACAATGTTTGCTATCTATATAGTGTTATTTATAAAAATTAATCCTGTTAGGAGGAGTCATATATGAACAAATTAACAGCAATTGCAGCTGCAGCTGTAATTAGTACTGCACTCGTAGGTTGTGGTGGTCAAGAACTGAAACCAGCCAAAAACGGTTATAACCAGCAGAAAGTTGTTTACCATGTAAACAATGTTAATACTGCATACGGTGCTTTACGTAATGTTAAAAATCACCTGAATGCATTAGGTGACAAGAATATTGAACTTATCGTCGTAACTCACTCAAGTGGTGCGTTCGCAATGGTTGACGGAACTAAAGACAAGAAAGGTCACACTTTCGACGCTACAATCCAGAAGCTGGCTAACCGTGGTGTTAAATTCACAATCTGTGCAAACACTATCCGCGGCAAGAAGATCAACAAAAACAAGATCAACTTGAACGCTAAGGTTATCCCATCAGGTGTTGCTGAAGTTGCTCACCTGCAGCAGAAGGGTTACCTGTACGTTAAGCCTTAATTTTAAGCGCTTACTTATAGTTAAACGGGCGCCTTTGGCGCCCGTTTTCTATTGTTAGACAGAAAAACCCAGATCCCCCTGGTTACCCCATAAGTCCCAGTTTTCCCAGAAAAAATACCCAAAATAAGCCCTCAAACACTTGCTAAAAATGGCCGTCCCATGTAATATTCGCTCCACGTTGATGCGGGGTGGAGCAGTCTGGCAGCTCGTCGGGCTCATAACCCGAAGGTCCTAGGTTCAAATCCTAGCCCCGCTACCACAAAAAACTTATTAACTGAGGTTTTTGCCAGAAAACCAGAGAAATCAGCAGTTAGTGAGACCTCCGAAATGGCCCCGAAAGGGGCCATTTTTGTTTTTGTCTTTTGTGAATCTTGTGTAATCCTTTTGTGGTTTTTTTGGGTGGTGTTTTTTGGCGGCTTTGTAGGCTTGTGTGTGGGTGTTTGGTTTGGTTGTGGTGGTGTTTAGGGGGGGGTACGGTGGAAAAGTCGATGGATTTGGGGGGTGTTTGGGGGTAGAGTAAATCCATGGGGTTTGTGTGGGGAAGATATAGGCAGACGTCTGTATTTTTAGGTAAATTACAGATGTCTGCCTATATAGATAAAGACGGTTTTCTGTCTAAAACACTGTTAGAAGAAAAAATGAAATCATGAGCATATTTCCTGAATATCAACAATATGATGCACTTGGTCTATCTGAGTTAGTAAAAAAAGGTGAAGTATCTCCTAATGAATTACTCGCTGAAGCCCAATATAGACTCTCAAAAGTTAACCCAGTGATTAACGCTGTTGTTTGTAAAATGGACTCACTAGCAGAGTCTCTTATAATGAATTTGGATAAAGAGAGTCTTTTTAGCGGAGTCCCTTTTCTCGTTAAAGATTTAATGCTGCCATTCACAGAGTTCCCAATGTCTAACGGAAGCCAGGCAATGAAAAGGTATATTCCTAAAAAGAATAGTGAAATGGCAAATAAATTAAATAGCTCAGGGCTTATTACTTTTGGTAAAACTAATACTTCAGAATTAGGGACCTCTTCGCTCGTAAATCCTACTGCTTTTGGTGCAACACTTAATCCTTGGGATATTTCACGAAATTCAGGTGGTTCAAGTGGTGGTAGTTCTGCTGCTGTTGCATCAAGAGTTGTCCCCATGGCATATTCAAGTGATGGCGGTGGCTCCATCAGACTCCCAGCATCGTACTGTGGAATATTTGGTTTTAAACCCTCGCGAAACCTGAATAAATTTGAAGATATGTCAAACTCGTGGGGAGGTTCGGTTGTTAGTCATGTTTCTTCTATCTCCGTACGTGATAGTGCAGCATACCTTGATATGGTAACGGGTAAAACTGAACGCTCCTATTCTGTAAGGGAGCCAGAAAATCATACTTATTTGTTTTCGACAACTAAAAACGAAAAAAATCTAACTATAGGCCTTATAACTGATTCTCCAACAAATACTCCTGTCTATAGTGAGTGTGTCAATGCCGCTGAAACTGCAGCAACATATTGTGAATCGCTTGGCCATAATGTTGAACGAACACAATGGAATTTTGATGGGCGAGAATTAATGCGAGCATTTTTAACCGTCGTATTCAATTACACCTATCGAGATGTTAATGAGATGGCCAATTTATTAGGTGTTGAAGCCAAAGAATTGGATATTGAACTTAACACACGATTTATGTCTGTTGTTGGGAGCGGTGTTAGTAGTGAGCAAGTGAAGGAGTCTCTAAGAATATGGAAAAAAGCTTCCCAAAACATATCTGAATTACATCGACGCTATGATGTTATTTTAACTCCAACCGTTGCGACCGAAGCTTTAGCAAGCAATGAGCTTGATCCAAATAGCATTGAGAAATTGATCATGAAACTTATGATCTCTACAGGAATGGGTAAAAAAATATTAAACAAGAGACTTCTTAATACTCTTATCGATAAATCAATATTTCAAACTCCATTTACACCCATTGCTAATATGACCGGACAGCCAGCAGTATCAGTGCCGTTGTATTGGACAAAAGATGGATTACCTCAGGGAGCTCACTTTATGGCCGCAGAAGGTAATGATCAACTCTTGTTTATGTTGGCAGGGCAATTAGAAGCTGAGTATCCCTGGAAAGATAAGGTGCCAAACTTGAGTTAAGCTTCTAACAATTAATTAAACCTGACCGCCATGAGCTACGGCCTATAAAGCAGACCTTCGCACATGCTGGTCGGTTAATAAGGCGTTGGGCGAATATGACTTATTTAGTCTGGAACTAAACTTTATTTTATGCATAAAAAACTGCGCCTTATTACATTGCAGCACCAAGGTCTCACAACAGTGCGCCCATTTGGTAAAGGTATTCAAGCAACTAAGCGTGCAATTGAACATCTAGGATACATTCAAATTGATACACTTTCTGTTGTTGAGCGTGCGCATCATCATACTCTCTGGACGCGTATTCCTGACTATGAACCCGACTACCTATCTGAGCTAGTTCAAGAACGAAGCGTCTTTGAGTATTGGTTCCACGCTGCTTCCTATTTACCGATGGCAAACTTCCGTTTTGTTTTACCACAAATGTTAGCGATAAAGCGTGGAGAGTCACCTTATTTTACCAATGTAGATCCTAAACACATACATCATGTACTTGATCGAATTCGTATCGAAGGCCCACTTAAGGCGAGAAATTTTAAGTCGACTACAATACGTAATTCAAAATGGTGGGATTGGAAGCCTGCTAAACGTGCTCTTGAAAAGCTATTTATGCAAGGCGATCTAATGATAACAGGTCGCGATGGTATGGAGAAAATATATGACCTGACCGAAAGAGTCCTACCGGATAAGGTAAATACCAGTATGCCATCTTTGTTAGAGTTTTCCGAATACCTAATCAACGTATCATTGAATGCAAATGGATTTACTACTCTCAAGCAACTGACACACGTAAGACCGGGAACCTCATTACGAAAAGCACTTGATAGGATTTTGTACCAGAAAGTTGAAGAGGGAACACTGATAGAGTGCCTAATAGAAGGTATGCCAACGGTCTACACTACGCAGAAGATTCTTAACACAAAGATAAGTCGACCGATAAAAAATGTTCGAATTTTATCCCCATTTGATAACGCCATTATTCATCGAGATAAAGTTCAACAAATGTTTGATTTCGAATACAAGCTTGAGTGCTACACGCCAAGAGAAAAACGCAAATTTGGCTATTTCAGTTTACCTATTCTCTATAAAGATAGATTGGTTGGTAGAGTGGATTGTAAGGCTCATCGTAAAACAAGATGTTTTGAATTGATTCATTTGCACCTTGATTCTAAAGAAATAAATCTAGATATGTTTACACCTGAGTTTATAAAAGTAGTTAATCGCTTTGCAATTTTCAATGGTTGCAACAACATACGCGTATCAAATTGCAGCCCCAAAAGGCTGACAAGTACATTTAGAAGTGCTTTAAACTCAATTGAATGAGAATCATAGAAGTTGTAAAGAGACATGTCTAACAATTGCTTGCACGCGGACTGCCGTAAGCGTCACGTCTTTTGCAAAATCCGCAAAAGACGCGCCACTCACAGCTGGTGAAGTATGCGTTAGGTGTAAAAATATAATCACATTTATCTAGAAAGACTTAATTATATAAAATTTAAAAGGAATTAAATATGAAGAAAATACTTATAATATTAATGGCTTTAACTTTTATTGGTGTTACCTACCTAGCAATTGAGGGAAGCAAAATGCAGGAAATTAAAACGGAAATTGAAATATCAGCACCACCGTCTAAAGTATGGAGCATCATAACAGACATTAATAGTTGGCAGGAATGGAGTCCAATTATTAATGCTTCAAAAGGTGAAGCATCTATTGATTCGAAACTCAGCATAACCATGATGGGTAAAGATAAAGACGGTCCAAAATATAACCCAATAATCAAGGAACTTAATGAGCCTAATTATTTTCGTTGGCGTGCTCATATGTTGGCAGGATTTATTTTTACAAACGATAAGATATTTGAGCTGAAAGAAACTAAATCGGGAACCCTTTTAACACATACAGAAAACTTTAAGGGGCTTCTAGCGCCGATATTTTGCGGGCAAATGGAAAAAAGTGTTCCTCCAATGTTAAATTCAATGAATAAAGCATTGAAAGAATTAGCAGAGAAATAAATTGTGCAACAAACACATAACAAGGCGCTTAAGCGGGACGAACAAAAGTCTATCGCCTTTTGTCGCCCCTTAGCTTAATCGTTATGTGTGTGAATATTAATTATCATAATGAAAGGGAGTTCGATGATGAAATTTATTAGGCCAATATTGTTATTTATTGTAATAATGCATGTGTCGGGTTGTACTACAACACGTATGTCTAAATACAGTATTCACAAAAATAAATTTATTTGTAATGAAGTGACCACTGATCTCGGTAATATTATCGTTTTACCAGAAGCCGCATGGAGATCTGACCAGAAAGAACCAATAAAGCGAGAGGAAATGGCAATAGGGGAAATTAAAAGTGTATTTAAAAATTTCCCTTGCGGAAAAATATCTTTACCAGGCGCTATAAGACATTTTTCAAATTGGTCGGATGTTCCAGAATCAGAAATGTTAAATAAATTCTCTAATGAAGGTATAGATACTGTTATTATCATTAGAATGGAAGAGCTGACACCAAGGTTAGAAATTACTTTTTCAATTCCCTTCTTATGGAGTGGCTCTAGTGAAGTAGATTTCCGCATTAGAGTTATATCTATAAAAACTGGCCACACTTTAAATGATATGCGGATTAAAAGAATAACTGGCGGGCCTTTCAATGTCAGGCCTGCAGAGTGGTCAAGGGCAGAGTTTAATGCAGCACTACATAGCATTATAAAAAAGGAATAATAATGTATATAGCTATCTTTATATTAACTTTTGTTTTAAGCGCGGTTATTTGTCATTTTATTGCACGAAACAAAGGCAAAAATCCTGTGTTTTGGGGAGTGATGGGTGGTGTATTTGGGCCTTTAGCTATTCCATTTGTTTTTATGTTAGAAACGAGCAGAAAAGAAGAAAACACATAACAAATAGCTCCAGCGGACAGTTTAAAGGAATAAATTAATAACATGAAACAAAAAAAAACAAGACACCCACCTTAAACCGTACTAAAAAAACGATCATAAATGCATTCGTTTAACAAATGAATACACCGTGATGAAATTTAGTGCTGTTATTCTTTAA
>Ga0316205_10000982_pt1 | contig 40683 bp, 35 predicted proteins | sample 3monthpyrite_MG_FD_204941 | JGI IMG/M metagenome (GOLD analysis project Ga0316205, IMG submission 204941) | Microbial mat bacterial communities from mineral coupon in-situ incubated in ocean water Damariscotta River, Maine, United States -... | ecosystem: Environmental > Aquatic > Marine >...
GCTGATGATGCGAGTTCGATTCTCGCTACCCGCTCCAGTTCGAACAAACAGCCGATATGGCTCAGTCGGTAGAGCACTCCCTTGGTAAGGGAGAGGTCACCAGTTCGAATCTGGTTATCGGCACCATATTTCTCCGGATTAGCCGTCAGGTTGTTCCGGGTTTAGTTATGTTTGAGAATTTGTTTAATCAATCTTAAAAATAACTGATTTTTTTATTGTAAATTTAGCTTAACTCTTTTGGAGGCATTTATGTCTAAGGAAAAATTTGAACGAACTAAACCCCATGTCAATGTTGGAACAATCGGCCACGTCGATCATGGAAAAACTACTCTAACAGCTGCCATGTGTACAGTTCTTTCTGCGGCATTCGGTGGAGCGGCCAAAGATTTCAACGAAATCGATAATGCGCCAGAAGAAAAAGAGCGTGGTATCACCATCTCAACCTCTCATGTTGAATATGAAACAGAAGCTCGTCATTACGCTCACGTTGACTGTCCAGGGCATGCGGATTACGTTAAAAACATGATCACTGGTGCAGCACAAATGGACGGCGCGATCCTCGTTTGTTCGGCAGCAGACGGCCCTATGCCACAAACTCGTGAGCACATCCTTTTGTCTCGTCAGGTTGGCGTGCCTAAGATTGTTGTTTTCATGAACAAATGCGACATGGTTGATGACGAAGAGTTATTAGAGCTTGTTGAAATGGAAATTCGTGAGTTGTTAGACATGTACGAATTCCCAGGTGACGACACGCCAATCATCCACGGCAGTGCTTTAAAAGCACTCGAAGGCGATGAAGGTAAATTAGGTAAAGAAGCCATTTTGGAACTAGCTAAAGCATTGGATGAATACATTCCAGAGCCAAAGCGTGAAGTCGAAAAAGATTTCATCATGCCAGTTGAAGATGTGTTCTCAATTTCAGGTCGTGGAACGGTTGTTACCGGTCGAATCGAAGCTGGTATTGTTAAAGTCGGTGAAGAAGTTGAGATCGTTGGAATTACAGACACTGCAAAGACAACCGTGACTGGCGTTGAAATGTTCCGTAAGCTTCTTGATCAAGGTCAGGCGGGCGATAACTGCGGTATTTTATTACGTGGCACAAAACGTGAAGACGTGCAGCGTGGTCAGGTGTTGGCTAAGCCAGGTTCAGTCAACCCACACACAAAATTCGAAGCTGAAATTTATATTTTGAGCAAAGATGAAGGGGGTCGTCATACGCCTTTCTTTAAAGGATATCGTCCACAGTTTTACTTCCGTACAACGGATGTGACTGGAGCTTGTGAATTACCAGAAGGCGTAGAAATGGTTATGCCGGGTGATAACATCAAGATGGAAGTTGAATTGATTGCACCCATCGCGATGGATGAAGGTTTACGCTTCGCTATTCGTGAAGGCGGCCGTACAGTTGGCGCTGGTGTAGTTGCTAAAATCTTAGCGTAAGCTTTGTAACTGTTCAGCTTGCCTCTAAAATTAGCCATTTCTTCGTTCGAAAATGGATACATACACGAGACAGTTAATTGCTCCATGCATTAACTGCATAGCCCACATCCATGTGGGGATATGTTTACATTTTCTGCCTTGAACTAGCAAATTTTAGAGGCAAGCTGAACAGTTACTAGAAGGTTATGTTGGCAAAAAAAGGGTGTCCTCGGGACACCCTTTTTTTTACAATTTTTTAGCACCTAGCACCTAGCACCTAGCACCTAGCACCTAGCACCTAGCACCTAATGCTTAGTCTTGTTACCCGTCATTGCTTGATGCGACTTAATTTCTACGTCACGAAAATCAAACTGGTTTAAACAAAATTCGCACTTCACTGTTACTATTCCTTTTTGGTCAATAATTTCCTGCAATTCATCTGCTGGAAACAAAGCGATGGAATCTAACATTTTTTTCTTATTGCAGCCACATTGAAAGTGGACATCCTGAGTCAGTAAGTCTCGTACGCTTTCTTGATGAAAAAGCCGATTTAATAAAACATCACCGCTGATGGACAAACACTCTTCCTTAGTTAAGGTTTCTGATAAATAAACCAGATGATCGAATGAGTCTTGGCTCAACATATCTGGCAATGCTTGGAGCATTAATCCTGTCACTTTATTATCATCGTTGAATAGCCAGATCCTTGTTTTAAGCTGCTCCGATTGATTAAAGTAATCCTCAATACAACCAGCAAATGAATCTTGTTTAAGATCAACGTATCCTTGATAACGTTTGCCTTTTTTGGGTTCGATGGTTATCGACAAATGTCCTTTTTTGGTTAAATCACTAAAAGTCATGTTTTGATAATCAGCTTGTTTGTCATACCGCGCTATACCTCTAAAGCCTAAGGTGTTGTTGGCTTGAACTACCAGCATTTTCAATCGGCCCTTAGTTTGTAGCTGTACTGACATTTTACCCTCAAATTTAAGGGTGGTGGTCAGCAGAATACTAACCGCAGCAACTTGCTGCAGCAGATCAGCGATAACAACCGGGTAGTGATGTTTGTTTAACATCGACTGCACCGATGCTTCTAATTGAACAAGCTCGCCGCGAATTCCGAAGCTATCAAAAATGAAACGGTGGATTTTGTCTGACATAGTATTAGGGACTATTAGCTTGTAAATATAAAAATTTATTATAACACTTTGATGCAACGCTTGTATCTTGCAAAAAATAGCCAATCTGGTCATTTTTTATTACTATATGTTCTGGAAAGTGTTTAAATTGTATTAGTATTTTCTATAATTTTTTTAATATAGGTCTGACTTGAGTAATGAAAGGCTCAACAAGATTTTAAAACTACCAGCTAATTCTTTATGTTAGAGCCTAAAAAGATGAAAATAATTACGTCGTTTCTAATAATTCAGATGCTCATAAATGTCTTTTTTGTAACAGAGGCTAATTCTACTGTTATTCGTTTTGTGCATAGTGAAACAAACAAAGAGGAACAAGAAACTATCAATCTTATCGTGAAAGCCTTTATGAATCTTAACGATGATATCACTGTCAATACAATAGCAGTGGAAGAAAACGAAATGATTGATTATTTTCTGAAAACCGCCAAAAGTGGTGATCTACCCGATTTGATTTATTGCCGGTCTCACATCGCTAGCGGATTAAATCAAAGAGGGTTGTTGGACCAGGTAGCTGTTAATGAAATCATCAATCAGCTAGGTAGAAATCGATTTTTCCAAGGACCGCTGGCTAAAGTACATGATACCAATACCAACAACAAATTCGCAGTACCTTTTAGTAGCTGGATACAGGGACTTTGGTATCGCAAGGATTGGTTTGAAAAGGCTGGACTTGAACCTCCCACTACCTGGAAAACGATCGAGAAAGCTGCCAAATATTTTAGCCTGTCCAAGGACGTTAGACATGGCATATTAGTGGGCACGAAAGCTGACCATTATACCGAACAAGTTTTTAGCCAAATAGCGATTGCGAATAACGCGCACATATTCAATAAGAAAGGTGAAGTGGTCATAGATTCAAAACAAATGGTAGACGCATTGAAGTATTACAAAATTTTGGCCAATTTTGGACCTACTGGTGAAAACGATTGGAGAGCCAGAGACTATTATATTCAGGGTAAGTTAGCGATGATGTTTTACTCCACTTTCATAATGGATGATCTTGCAATCGCAAGCGTTGCGCAGGATTCATTAACCGGACAAAACTACAGCGATTTAGAGGGCGCCAATTTTGATCCGGAGCTGGTCAATAATACCGGTTATGAGATGGTCATATCTAACCAAAAAAGCTCATCTTATGGTTCACTCAATGTTCTAACGATAGCAAACACCAGCGATGATGAAAAAAGTTATGCGGCGAATAAATTGGCCCGCTATTTATACCAGCCTTCTGCCTATATTTTGTTTTTACATATGGCTCCTGGGGGGATGAATCCGGTATTTAAAGACATCGCAATGAATTCCAGTTATTTAGCCGATCCAGCTTATTTGTTTACTCGCTATGGCCACGATAATGTTAAAAAGATCATTGACGGTCAAGACTATATTCAAACCTTTGGATATTTGGGGAACACCTATTTTCCAGTCGCAGATGAAATCTCCAATCAAGAAATTATCGGCAAGATGGTACATAAACACCTGTTCGAATCGATGTCAGCTGAGGATTCAGTATCTTGGGCGAAAGAGCAAGTGGAACAAATCATCAAAGAGTTTGACGAGGATGTTTTGTAGTGTCTAATCACCTATTATTTAGCCGTGTTATATTGATAACCTTGTGTTCCTATTTCTTCCTTAACATATCATCGGTACTCAGTCGGGAGCTTGTATTTTGTCATCAAAAATCGGACCCTCCCTGGGTTTTCAACCATAATTATGGTTTTGATATAGAACGACTCAAAACGTTGGAAAAAATCATCGATATACCTATCTCTCATCGACCTCTACCGTGGAGGCGTTGTATTGATCAATTAGAAAACGGAAAAGTTGATGGGATTTTTTCAGTAGAATTTCAAAAAGATCTATTTAGTAAAGGGGTCTATCCCCCCGATTTAGATCCGGCAAAAGGAATGCACGACTCCAGTTTTAGGTTATACGTGAATAAAGAATCCTCGACTTCATGGGATGGTCGCCTAATACGCAATGCTGAAAAGCCAATAGGTGTCTCGCCTGGTTTTTCAATGAAACAACGATTCGAATTATTATCCGTACCATTAGACGAAATAAATAGTTCTGTGTGGGGAATGTTTAAGATGTTAGAGCTAAACAGGTTAGGCGGAGTGATTATTTCAGAACAGACTGGAGATAAAATTTTTACAGAATACCCAGCGTTTAATTCAAAAATAGTTGAGCACCCAATTCCAATTTCCATTTCACCAACCTATTTGATGTTATCAAACCAATTGGTTAAATCTGAACCACTACTAGCACAAAAAATATGGGATTCTTTGGCAAAAATTAAAAATACTAGATAAAGCAGATCTCTATATACCGAAACCTTTGAGCGCCTCCGACCTCTCACCGGAATCACAATGTTAAATACTCATAACTCCAAAATTGCTCGCCAATTAAAGCCATCTTTACTTGAGCTAACTCAACATCCCTGAATTGGTAAGATCTGGCATCGCATAATACGATTGCCGTGTTAGCGATACCAGGGCACTAATATTGGGAACTAATACGTTTTCTTATACTTTTTTATATGTTTTACTAGGAGGTATTCCAAGATAATGTAATCAATATTGAAAAATTTATTGAATCAACTCGTGGGAGGTATTAAGCAATGAAAATAAATGCTCTTAGCAAAGCTGTTTCAATTATTTTAGCGGCTTCCTCCATGGCTGTTTTGGCAACTGAGGACAGCCAAACAGAATATGAAGACGGGGCGACCACACAAACACTGATTATTACAACAGGCACCAGTAAAGGTCGTTTGGCATCTGATACACCTCTTTCTGTTACCACAATTAATGATGTGGAGCTGGAGAAGTTATCTTTCAGTAGCCAGGCCGATATCGTGAGAGCCATCCCTGCGATTAAGGCAGAAGGTGGAGGTGGTGAAGTTGCGTCAAATATTTTTGTTCGTGGTTTACCTTCGGGCGGTCAATTTCAATACACACCCCTTTTATATGACGGGAGTCCAACTCTGTCTATTTTTGGTCTGAATTCCTCAGCTTTTGACGTATATTACAGAAATGATCTTGGTCTTGATCGGTTGGAATTTGTAAGAGGTGGTGTATCAAACTTATTTGGTGCCGGTTCGGTTGCCGGTGTCATTAACTATATATCAAAAAAAGGCGGTGACTTTTCCGAAAGCAGCATCCAGCTAGAATCTGCCGAAGATGGTCGAATGAGAAATGACTTTGCGACCAGCGGTCCTTTGTCAGGCAAAGGTTTGTACTACGCCGTATCGGGATTTTATCGATATGACAAAGGCCCTCTTGATACAGGTATTCCGACAGAAGGCTATCAACTGCGAGCTAATCTCCATAAAGATTTTGAAGATCAAACAGGTTCGATCACTTTTTATACTCAAATCATCGAGGACAGGGTACAGTTTTATTTACCTTTGCCTTTAGATGGTGCTACTCACGAACGACTTAGAGGCAACGATGGTCAAGATGTTGAGTCCGTAAATACCAATAACGTGAGCAATTTTTCCTATCCAACATTAAATGGTAATTATGTATCTGCCATTGAAGATGGCGTTTATACCAACGGCACATCATTTTCGATGGAATTTAATAAAGAGTTAAGTGATAGCCTTACTATTTCCGGGCGGGCCAAATATGCCAATTATGAGCATGAGTTCAATTTATTTTTAGATGGAGATGGTGCAGGCGGAAACTTACCGGAAAATTCTGCTGATTTCCTGACCAACCGAGAACTTGGTGATATAGCTGACGCCAGCTTTACTTATGTTGCCAGCGGACAAGTTGTGGCAAGTAGCGAGTTGTTGTTTGCTAATCGGGTTTTGGACAGAGCTCGTCCAGTAACAGATTTTTCATCTGAACTAAATTTGACCAAGTCAGTCGATTTTGACGATTTTTCCCATGAAATTACTGTCGGAGCATTTTTCTCGAATACTTCCGCAGATGACGACAATGTTATTTATACTTATTTAGGCGAATTCAATAACAATCCGCGATTAGTCAATTTAACGGTTGTGGATATCGATGGTTCAATCAGTGGTACTCCAGGCACTGTCGTTACAGTTTCTAATAATGGATTAACAAAATCAGGAAATGCATTTTCAAATAAAACATTGAGCGCGAAGAAACAGGCATTTTACATCGCAGATCAGTTCGAAAATGACAATTGGATCTTTGATGTGGGACTTCGATTTGAAAATATCGATGGCGATATAGAAATTGAGGGGACTGAATCAGTAATGGTTAATGGCGACCCTGCACTACATCCAGATTTACAAAACAATGTACAAGGGAGCGGAGTTTTCACTCGAGGAAATGTGTCTACTAATGATATTGCCGTATCTGCCGCTGCACTATATCGCTACAGTGACAACATGAATATTTATGGAAACTTCTCCAGAGGCTATTTTTTTCCCGAACTCAGAGGCGTTAAGTTTAACTCCGGAATCCCTTCCAGTTATGAAGCAGAAATTATCAAGCAAGTGGAATTTGGCTTAAAGTATTTTAATAATTGGTTTACTGGCAGTGCGGCGCTGTTTTATGCCGGGCTCGATGATCGTAGAAATATATCCTTCATCAATGATGATAACGGCGGTGTCCTTGAGTTTGTTGAGCTTATTTCAACTGAGTCAGTAGGTGTTGAATTGGTTGGCAAGATCGCTATTTCAGATAATTGGTCGATAGATAGTAATCTGTCTTTTGAAGATCATGAATTTATCAAAAATGATAAAACACCGGAAAACATTGGCAAACGTTTTCGTCGTAAGCCAACCATTATGATGAGCAACGCGATTATTTTTAATAGAGAAGGTTTTGATGCAAGTCTATATCACACATTTAATGGTGATAACTTTGCAAATGATGGTAATACGATCGATCTAAATTCTTTTAATTTGTTTAATCTTGATGTGGGTTACTCATGGGACCTCGGTAAAAATAACAATCTTCGCACCAGCTTAAGTGTGTTCAATCTAACTGATTCACAAGGGATCACTGAAGGATCTCCGAGACAAGGTAGCGGTCAGGTCGCCGGACAAAACTTTTTTGTCGGTCGACCTATATTACCGCGAAGGATTACTTTTCGAATAAAGTATGATTTTTAAATCGCAGATATAGCGTATGTTGAGTGACCGCCTGATTTACCCAAGTGTTTCAGCCAACGAGATCTATTGAAGAGAAGGTTTCATTGTTAAACGTGAATGAAGAAACCTCCTAAATTAGGAGGCGCAACTAGTATTTAGAAAGAAATTCAGATTTATAAATTACATACTTTCTCTGATGTTTTCCAGACGACCGGATTCCAATGTCTTCCACTTGAACCATTGAGCCTATATTTACGAATAAATTTAGCCCCCAGATGGTAAGTGATATTCTCTTTGACATCTATTTCAATGGTTTTGGCTCTATTAAATCCTCGGTTGCGTACAGGAAAAACCGGGTCATCAATACGCTCGTGTAAATAGATGGTGTGCTTTCCGACTGGAAGGCGAAAACTAGCATAATCTCTTTTTAAATAATTATCATCAATTTTGCTGATAGAAGCGGAATATAAATTCTTAGTAACTGGTGGCAGAAAAAAAATGGATACTTCGCCACAAGCTTGGCTGTCTTCTTCCTGTTTGACCATTGCGCCTTCTACGGCCGATTGTGAACCGATTTCTAGTTTAACTCCGGGTATATACTGCCCCGTTATTGTTGTCGAAAACTCTTTATAATTGCCATTATTATTGAGTGCTAATTTAATTTGATCGCCGGCTACCAGTTGGTTTAATTGCTTAATCGCATTTTTATCATCGGTGTCATCGATTTTAACATCGTTGATCGCCAAAATTTGATCGCCACTTTTAATGGCTAATTTGTCCGCAGTGCTGCCAGGCGTGACAGATAGCACTTTGTAGCCTTCGGCCGAATGATCGACATCCAAAATTAGACCTAAATTCGTCATTTGTTGAGGCGGAATTTCGACAGAAAAACGAAAATCTGCCATGTCATATCCTGCTCTTTTTTCATTTTCGGCTACCGCCAGCAATGTTCCTTTAATGTTTCCCTGAAGTTGCTCTAAAAGCTGTTCTGATTCAGGAGTGTATTGGTGATCTTCTGCGTACGGCGAACCGCATAGAGAGAGCGCCAGCAAGCCGATAAGTGGTTGGTATAATTTCATCGTGTTACTCCTAAGTTAAATCCTAACGGTTTGAATTTTATTGCCGTTTGAAAGTAGTTGGTCAACCAATTGTTTTCTTATTTCCCATAGCGCAGATTTATTCTCATCACTATCTTCCTGTAAGTAAGCACGTTGAATTGATTGGTCAATACTTTGTATGTCCATTTTTAGCATTTGATAACTAACATTGGTTTGGTTTTTGGTTTCTAAAGTTAAATCGAGCTGTTGTTGCAGATATCTATTTTGATCGATAAGTGCATTTAGTTGTTGATTTGTTATGGTTGGCTCAAAAGATGGTGTATGTGATATTGGCCAAAGCATAATAGCTGTCAGAGATGCTGCAAGCGCGAGACTACCAATTTTCCAGCGGGTTAATTGTAGACGGGTTCGCTTTAAATCTGCGAATTGCTGACGTTCATTTTGAATCTTTTGTATTTCCTGCCAGCCGTCTGAAGGCAATGAAATATCTGGCATCGCTTGAAAAGCTTGTCTCATATCATTCAGGTTGTTCGCTCGCTGGCGGCAACTTTCACATTGATCAAGATGGAGACGATCAAATTCATCAAGTTCTAGCAACTGCTCGTCAGTTAAGTGCATTTTTTTGCTCCTGCTTTAACACAGATCCCCTTAGCTGAGCGAAAGCCCTGCTTAAAGTTATTTTTGAAAAACTTTCCGATTTTTTGTACATTTTTGCGATCTCTTTATGGCTGTATCCTTCAACTTCATGCAAGAGTAGAACCGCTCTACTTGTGGTATTCAGTTGATTTAGCAATCCACTGAGATCGCGGCAAGCATTGAGCCAATCAATTTCAAATAAGCTGTTGGCGGGATGGTTTTCAACCTGATCATCTCCGACCAGATGTAAACGAGTTTCGGAGCGGAGTCGATTAATCGTTTCGTTTGCAGCAATACGCCTGAGCCATCCTGCAAAATGCCCCTCGTTTCTGTAACCGTTAATCTTGTTGATTACTTTGATAAAAACCTCTTGAACAACGTCTTGCGCTAATGTTCTATTGCCACTAATTCGAAATGCTAAGGTATAACAGGCATCGGCGTAGGTTTGGTAAATACGTTCAAATGCCTGCATATCCCCAGTTTGAGCTTGACGAATCAAATCCTGTGATAGCTGTTGTTGAAATCCTGTTACGCTCGCCATGCATCTCTCTTTATTTAGTGTCATCCTATAAGACAAGGTTATTTAAAAAAGGGTTACAAAAATTGAATAAACAGACTGATTTAATTGATAAGTTTGGGCATATTGATAAATTATCAGCGACCAGTCGTAATACAATTTACGCTGCCTTAGAAGGGGGCAACCTCTCAACTGAAATAATTATGCAAATAATCATGACAAGATCGAGTCTGTGAAAAGGGTGGCAAGCCAAAGAAAGACGAGCTAAAGAAAAGCATCTTCAGCTCTTTTAGGAAAGTCCTACAAAATCGTAATCAATTAAGTGGCAATGGGAATCTAAATATTAAAATTATCATCCACCATCAATTCGTCGCCAACTTTTAGTTCCATGGTTTCAATGCCCATGGCTTTTCTTGTTACTTCGGAATTGAGCGCTTTAAGTGTGTTTTCAGTGTTGTCTGCATCAAACATCGCGACCACTTCATTTTCCCCAGTGACTTTTACCTGTAGGGGTTTACTGATCGATGTACTTCGGGTTCGTTGCAAATTCCTACTGAAATTCTTTTCCCAGTTTACAGCATCGTTCACTGTTGCTTTAATGATTATTCTTGGCATGAGTCGGCTCCTTGATGTTTGAATTAAACTAGCTATACATATATAGACTTTAGTTTCCTACCTAAGTGATAAGGACACTGCACTTGTCGAGTCCTTAATTTGGCTAAATCTAGAGCAGTATAACCCGCCATGCTACTCATGTAATTAATATAGCGTAAATAGCATTAAAAACTCAATTCTTATAGTTTATTGGTAAAAATGCATAATGTTTGCCTAGGAAAGCCATAAAAATTTGATCTCGGTAGAAACTTGCTGCTGTCGATAGAAGGCATGCTGTTTGAACGAGCATAGGGTAAGGCTACTCGAAAGATAGCATGCCAATAAAGTATTTCAATTGGTGGTTGATATTTGTAGAGTAAATTAAACTAATCAGTTAAGGCTCGTTTTAAGGACAAAAAATAACCCCGTTAGCTCAAAACTAACGAGGTTGATCTTTCTAGAACTTGGAACGTGGTTTTTCTATTTTTTAGCCGCGTTACGTTCTTTAACTTCTTCAATGACCTTTTCAGCGACACTGTTAGGACAAGGTAAGTAATGAGAAAATTCCATTGAGAATTGACCACGACCCGAAGTCATTGTACGCAGACTTCCAATATAACCAAACATTTCAGAAAGTGGAACGTCTGCTTTGATGCGAACGCCTGTTACACCAGCTTCTTGATCTTTGATCATACCGCGACGTCTATTTAAATCACCAATCACATCGCCAACGTGATCGTCAGGTGTAAAAACATCAACATTCATCATTGGTTCAATTAACTGAGGTCCAGCCTTTGGAATTGACTGACGGAAAGCACCCTTTGCAGCAATTTCGAAGGCAACAGCAGAGGAATCAACCGCATGGAATGAACCATCAAACAATTCAACTTCAACATCTAATACAGGGAATCCAGCTAATACGCCTTCACCCATCATTCCTCTAAAACCTTTTTCAATTGCAGGCCAGAATTCTTTAGGAACATTACCACCAACCACTTTTGAAGTGAACACATAACCCGTTCCTGGTTCGCCAGGTTTGATACGGTAATCAATTTTACCGAACTGACCAGAACCACCAGACTGTTTTTTATGGGTGTAGCTGTCTTCGATTTCTTTAGTGATCGTTTCACGGTATGCTACTTGTGGCTCACCTACTTCAAGTTCAACACCGTAAGTACGCTTTAAGATATCAACTTTGATATCCAGGTGAAGTTCACCCATTCCTTTAAGGATGGTATCGCCAGTCTCTTGGTCAGATTCAACAATAAAAGTCGGATCTTCTGCTACCATTTTACCAATCGCAATACCCATCTTCTCAGAACCACCTTTATCTTTTGGTGTTACAGCAATCGAGATTACTGGCTCAGGGAAAATCATTGGCTCTAGGGTACAAGGGTTTTTCGGATCACATAAAGTATGACCAGTTTGTACGTTCTTCATGCCTACGATAGCAATAATATCGCCCGCTTGAGCGGTACTTAATTCTGTACGTTCATCAGCATGCATTTCAACCATTCGGCCAATACGCTCTGTTTTACCGGTGAAGGAGTTAAGAAGAGTGTCGCCTTTATTGATTACGCCAGAGTAAACACGTACAAAGGTTAAAGCTCCAAAACGGTCATCCATAATCTTAAAGGCTAGAGCTCTAGCAGGCTCATCAGCTGAAACGATTGCAAACTCACCGTTTGGAGTGCCTTCCTCGTCAGTTAATGGCTGAGGGTCAACTTCTGTTGGAGAAGGAAGATAATCAACAACAGCGTCAAGAACATTTTGAACACCTTTGTCTTTAAATGCGCTACCGCAATAGGTTGGGAAGAAGTCTAATTTACGAGTTCCATCACGGATACAACGCTTGATGTCTTCGATTGAAGGGATTTCACCTTCTAAATAAGCTTCCATAAGGTCGTCGTCTTGCTCAAGCGCCGTTTCGATCAACATTTCACGGTATTCAGCAACTTTATCAAGCATATCAGCTGGAACGTCACCGATTTTAAAATCTTCTGGTGCGCCAGTTTCACCCCAAACATAGGATTTTTCAGCTAACACATCAACAACACCAACAAAATCGTCTTCGATACCAATAGGCAAAGTCATAACAATTGGCCTAGCACCTAATACGTCTTCGACTTGCTTAACAACACGGTAGAAATCAGCGCCCATACGGTCCAATTTGTTAACAAAGATAATACGTGCGACTTCTGAATCATTGGCATAACGCCAGTTAGTTTCTGATTGTGGCTCAACACCACCGCTTCCACAGAATACTCCAACACCGCCATCAAGCACTTTTAATGAACGATAAACTTCAACTGTAAAGTCAACGTGTCCTGGAGTATCGATGATATTCAAACGATGCTCATTCCAAAAACAAGTTGTCGCAGCTGACTGAATCGTAATTCCACGTTCAGCTTCTTGCTCCATAAAGTCAGTGGTTGACTCTCCGTCATGTACTTCACCGGTTTTATGGATTTTACCGGTCAACTTCAAAATTCGCTCTGTAGTTGTTGTTTTACCAGCGTCTACATGAGCAAATATGCCTATATTTCTGTATTTGCTTAAATCAGTCATTTTCGTACTCTGTTTATTAGTTAAAATTCGTTTGTATCTGTTGGAAATTCGGGTCGCACTCGCGAAAGGCGCGCATTATACACTAGATATCAGGTGAGGAATAGCAGCTTTTTGCATAAAAAATAAACAGAAGAAAAAGAGTTTCGAGCCACGAGCCACGAGCCAAGAGAAAAACAGGGTAAATACCTTTGGTGACACATAACTCCTTGATAAATCATAAGATAGGTGTCGAAATGCTAGTTTGTTATTGGTTACTCGCTACACGTCACTCGCCATCTTTTTCCCTTCGCTTAAACCGATGGATCTGCCTTCGCTGTTTCTTATCGGGTTTACCTTGGGTGCTAGGGGCTGTTATTTTGCGTAAATTGGTGATTTCCCGGCGTTTTTGAACGCTTTCGTCGGTTTCCTGGTAGAGCGTTTGTGCGACAGTGGCAGATTGTCGTCGATCTGAAACAGCAATAACAGTGACTGTTTTTTCATCAAAACCCTGGCGGAGTTTAACTGAGTCACCCAACTGCACACTTCTACCGGGTTTGGTTTTAATGCCTTCGTATTGTACTTTGCCGCCATCGATGGCGGCTTTTGCAATGGCACGGGTTTTATAAAAGCGACAAGCCCATAGCCATTTGTCCAGACGTACGTTTTGGCTTGAATTTTCAGGCAACGCTGAATTGGAGTTGAATGAGTGGCAATTTCGATGTTTTGTCATAATCTTCACGTTAACATATTTTTCGAGAGTGGCGTATTATCTTTAGATGATTAACCCTTTCGGTCAATTTATGCGTTTGTAAAATCTGCAAACCGAAAAATGCGCGGTATTGATTATAAATTGTACTAAATGACCGCATATAGAGAAGGACGTACATTTTACCGATAAACATTGGTTAATAATAACGTGAAATTCAGTTAAACTAGTTCGGATCGGTAATAGTGACAATGGTCATAAAAACGTAACTATGCAGCGAGTTTAATTGGTTAATCATTCTACCAGTAGATAATACGTGGTATTCAAACCATTCGACCTCTCCCTAACCCTCCCCTTCCAAGGGGAGGGGATTTAGCCCCCCTCTCCCTTTGGGAGAGGGCTGGGGAGAGGGTTCTTTTGAATTGCTGAATAGTTACATAAAAACAATAACGAGATATTAAATTTTTAACATTTGGGTATAAATGAAACTATCGACAGACAATATCCTTTTATGGAGTAAAAACTACTCAAACTGGTTACCGGTGATCCAGTGGAGTGGTTGGTTGTTGATCACGGTGATTTTGGCCAAGCTATTTTGGGTAGTGACCTTGCACATCACCACTCCCGATGTATCCAATCAAACTATTTCTGTGAACTCCAAATCTTCTCAGTCCCAATCCAGAAAATCGACCGATGTATCGGCTTTGGTGAATCGCCATTTATTTGGCAATAGCGAAGCCGCACCGGTGGCAATAGTGGAAGATGTTGTCGAGGTGGAAACACGCTTAAATCTGAAACTCAAGGGAACCTATGCAGCGGACAATCGGTCCCATTCCAATTCAATTATCGAGGACAGTAAAGGTACACAAGCAGTTTATTTTATTGACGATAAGCTGGAGGTTCCCGGAAGAGTCTTTTTACGTCAGGTATATTTAGACCGAGTGATTTTAGAGACTAACGGTCGAAAGGAGGTACTTCGTCTAAAAGATGAATTGCCGCAGATGACTAAAGCGCAGGATAAGAAACTTATTGGCAAGAAAAAAAGCGATAATCGGGTTGAAGATAAACGTAAGAACCAACAAATTAGTCGCTCTCTTAATAAATACAAAAAACAACTATTAGATGACCCGTTGAGTCTGGTGGGTTTGGTTAACTATCAACCTAAAATGGTTAATGGTGAAATGGTTGGCATCACTATTTCTCCCGGAAAAGATAAACGTTTGTTTACTCAGTTAGGTTTAAGGTCGAGGGATGTTATAACCTCGATTAACGGTGTTTCATTGTCCGATCCGCAAAACGCGCTGCAGTTAATGTCAGACATCCAGGATATGCAAGAGCTACAAATAGAAATAAATCGTGGAAAAGAAACCATCAGTTTATTATTAAATTTGAATAACAAAGCAGGAATTTAGTTGTGTTAATCAAAAACTTACAAAAGAGTTTGATTGGTAAAATTACAACAAAACAAATTCTACATCGATAAGAATAAAGGAAAACGTTCTGTGTTAAAGACAAGTCTTAAAAAAATAACAATGGCGGCTTTATCGCTTCTATTTATTGTTAGTAGCGTGCAAGCCGATAAAGCCACCATTAATCAAAAAGAAACCGATATAGGTGTTTTTATTGAAATGGTCAGTAGACTTACCGGTAAAACTTTTATCGTTGATCCTCGTGTCAGGAATAAAAAAATCACTGTTATTTCGCAACACGAAATGGATGAAGATGAAATTTTTGCATTATTTTTGAGTGTGCTAAAAGTCCATCAGTTTTCGGCAGTTGAGACCGACGGAATTTATAAGATTGAACAGTTACAAACGGCCAAACAAGATTCGGCAGAAGTCTACAACGATGGTGAAAAATATTCAGGCGATCAACTGGTAACTCGTGTCATAAAGGTTGATAACGTCGATGTTTCACAGTTGGTTCCTTTGCTCAGAACATTAATTCCTCAACAAGGACATATGGCGGCCTACAAACCGACCAATGTGATTGTCATTCATGATGCTTCGGCAAATCTCGATCGAATCGTTGAAATTATCCGAAAAATCGATAAGGAAAGTAATGAAGAAATTGAAATTATCGAAGTGAAATATGCATCGGCAACGGAAATCGTCCGTATTTTGGAAAGTCTGGAAAAACAAAGTAGCGGTGCAAAAAAAATTGACGCGAATAAACCAAAATTTGTCGCCGATGAAAGAACCAATAGTATTTTATTGAGCGCTGACAAAAAAAATTCGCTGCGACTGAGAGCCTTAATAGCGCAACTTGATTCACCGGCAAAAAATTCTGGCAATACCAAGGTGCGCCATTTACGTTATGCCAAAGCTGAGGATTTAGCAACATTGCTTGAAGGAGTCGCTGATTCGCTTGAAACAGAAGATGGAAAAACCAAAACAAAAAGTGCTAGAAGAGGCTCGGATAAATTATATTCAATTAAAGCCCACGCCGAAACCAATTCTCTGGTCATTACCGCACCACTGGATATTATGAGCGCTTTTGATTCGGTCATTAACCAATTAGATATTCGCCGTCAACAAGTACACGTTGAAGCAATCATTGTTGAAGTTTCTGAGGCACTGAATAAAGAACTTGGCGTTCAATGGATATCAGACAAAGGGATCATTAACTATTCCAACACCTCGCCAAGTATAACCAGTATAGCGGCAGGTGTTTTGACTAATCGAGGTCAGGAAGGAACCACCACCGTATCCTTTCCTGAGGGAGTGAGAACTGAAATAACAACACCGGATCAAGGTGATAATGGTGCTGGTATCGCACAAGCTATCGGTGGGTTAACCGGTGCACTCTTCGGTTTTACTGACGGTGAATCCTGGGCGGGATTGCTTAAAATATTGGCAACAGATTCAGAATCAAATGTATTATCTACCCCTAGTTTGACTACTTTGGATAACGAAGAGGCCACCATCAGCATCGGTCAGGAAATACCAATAATTACCGGCTCGCAATTAGGCACAAACAATGCTAATCCATTTCAGTCAGTGGATCGACTGGATGTCGGAATAAAGTTGAAAATTACCCCACAAATTAATGAAGGCAATGCCGTTGTGCTTGAAATAGAGCAGGAAGTTTCAGGAATTGCCGGAAATACCGCTGTCGATATTATTACTAACAAAAGACAAATTCAAACCACCGTATTGGTCAATAGCGGGCAAACCATTGTTCTCGGTGGACTTATTGATAACGACGTTCAGGAAAGTGAACAAAAAATCCCTTTACTTGGTGATATTCCCTGGTTGGGGCGTCTATTTTCTTCAACGGCTACTTCAAAGCGAAAAACCAATTTAATGGTTTTTATTCGTCCGAGTATTATTACAGACACCTCTGAAATTAATTCCGTTAGTTCCAAAAAATATAATTACATGCGCGCATTGCAAATGGATAGAAAAATGCGAGGTATTGCTTTGATGCCGCTGACCGATCCTGAAGTACTGCCCGATTGGAATGAAGCTTTGGCATTACCACCATCGTTTGAAGAAACGCTTCAGCAAGATGATGTGCCTGAATTGTCGAAACAGGTCGAAGAGAGTAATTAAAATGGCAGTCAGTGATTTTGTTAGAAGTGATGAAAATGAACAGCCGCAACAATTGTTACAGGCGGATCAAAATTTTGTCGAAGATGCAATATCAGATAAACGTCTGCCCTTCTCCTTTGCTAAGAGACAAGGCATCGTTTTCAAAGCTAGACAAGAAAACGATAAAACAATTAAAGCGGTAGTTAGAAACAATACCAGTATTCAAGCACTTTCCGAGGCTCGCCGTTTTGTCAGTCAACGGGTCAATTTTGAAGAAGTCAGTGATGAAGATTTCGAATTCACCTTAGGGCAGGTCTATCAGGATAATTCCGGTGAATCTATGGCGGCGATGGAAGATATCGGAGATGATTTAGACTTATTTAAGTTAGCGGAAGAATTGCCGGAAACCGAAGATTTATTAGAAGCCGATGATGACGCGCCGATCATTAAATTGATCAATGCGTTACTCACAGAAGCCATCAAAGAAAATGCCTCTGATATCCATGTGGAAACCTTTGAAAATGAATTGAAAGTACGTTTTCGAGTGGACGGTGTATTGCGAGAAGTTTTAAGCCCTGGTAAAAAGCTTGCTCCACTTTTAGTTTCAAGGATAAAAGTGATGGCAAAGTTAGATATTGCCGAAAAACGAATTCCACAAGATGGTCGAATTGCCCTTAAAATAGCCAATCGCGGTGTAGATGTTCGAGTATCCACCATTCCTTCTAGCCATGGTGAAAGAGTGGTCATGAGGTTACTGGATAAACAGGCGGGCCGATTGGATTTCTCTCATCTTGGCATGCCAGAACATATAATGAAAGAAATGGACAAACTGCTGCATAAACCTCACGGCATCATATTGGTCACCGGTCCAACCGGCTCTGGTAAAACAACCACTTTGTACGCTGGATTAACATTACTGAACAACGCTACTCGAAATATATTAACGGTTGAAGATCCAATTGAATATTTGTTAAATGGCATCGGTCAGACTCAGGTGAATACAAAAGTTGATATGACATTTGCCAGAGGTTTAAGAGCGATATTACGCCAAGATCCCGATGTGGTTATGGTCGGAGAAATTCGTGATTTGGAAACTGCTGAAATCGCCGTACAAGCCAGTTTAACCGGTCATTTGGTTTTGTCTACCTTGCATACCAATACAGCGTCAGGCGCCGTAACTCGATTACACGATATGGGGATTGAGCCTTTTTTATTGTCTTCCAGTTTGTTAGGTGTTTTGGCGCAACGATTGGTGAGAACCTTATGCCCAAATTGTAAAGCAAGTCAGCCAGCCAATGAAAAAGAATGTGAGATCATGGGCTTTGATAGCAAACACCCGCCGCAGATTTCTCACGGGGTTGGTTGCGCGGAATGTAACCATTCAGGTTATCGAGGACGACAGGGTATTTTTGAATTAGTGGTGATCGATGAAGAAACCCGCAGCATGATCCATAACGGTGCCGGTGAATTAGAAATAGAAAAACATGCCCGAGAAAAAGGTTTTAGTATTCGACAGGATGGAAAGCGTCGAGTACTTGAAGGCATTACCACGGTCGAAGAAGTGCTTCGAGTGACCCGAGAAGACTAATGGCGGCTTTTGAATATATTGCTATCGACGGTGCTGGCAAGCAAACCAAAGGTGTAATGGAAGGCGATACCCCTCGCCAGATCCGATCCTTGTTACGCGATAAAAATTTAATTCCCGTTGAAGTGGAGGGAGTTAACAAAACGTCAAAAAAAGGAAAAACCAACCAGCAGTCTGCAAGTTATAGAAATAAATTAAGTGCAAGCGATCTAGCCTTGATTACTCGACAAACGGCAACTTTGGTAAAGGCCGCAATACCGGTTGAAGAATCAATCAAAGCCGTTGCAGAGCAGTGCGAAAAGAAAAAACAACAAACTATGTTATTAGGTATTCGTGCTCGCGTTGTTGAGGGGCATACTATGGCAGACGCTCTCAGTGAATACCCCAAAGTGTTTTCAGAGCTTTACCGATCAATGGTGGCCGCTGGCGAAAAATCGGGCCATTTAGAACTGGTCCTTGAGCGGTTGGCTGATTATACCGAATCACGTCAGGCTATCTCTCAAAAAATAACCGGTGCGTTGGTTTATCCAGTTATTTTATCCATTGTAAGCGTCGCCATTGTATCCTTTTTATTGGGTTATGTGGTGCCACAAATTACCGAGAGCTTTGTTAAATCGGGACAGGAACTTCCATGGTTAACACAGGCCCTTCTCAGTATGAGCGAGTACGTTCAATCTTGGGGTTTATTGACAGTGGGTATCATTATTTTGCTGATCATTGGTTTCAAAAAATTATTAACAAAACCCAAATTACGATTAGCGTGGGACAAATGGAAACTAAATGCCTGGATCATTGGCAAAATTATACGGGGTCTTAATGCGGCCAGATTCGCCAGAACGCTGGCCATTTTAAATGCCAGTAGTGTGCCATTGTTAGAAGGATTAAGAATTGCCGCTGATGTTATGTCAAATGCAGAACTTAAACGAGCCGTTAAAGAAGCCGCTACCCGAGTGAGTGAAGGTGCGGGACTAAAAGTTTCCCTGCAACAATGTGGTTATTTTCCGCCGATGATGTTGCATATGATTGCTAGCGGTGAAAGCTCCGGCGAACTTGAACAAATGTTGGACCGGGCCGCCGATAATCAGGAAACTCAATTTAATAACTTAGTCAGCATAATGATGGATATGATCGGACCGCTCATGATTTTGATCATGGGCGGATTTGTATTTGCGATTGTATTGGCCATTATGTTGCCAGTATTTGAATTGAGTAATACGTTGACTTAATAAAGTCAAAAGATAGAAGAAATTTTCACCACGGAGGCACGGAGATACGGAGTTTTGAGAGTCTAGAAAAATGACCATAATAGGGTTTGACTGTTTTTCTCCGATACTCCGTGCCTCCGTGGTGAATCAATGTTTTTGAAGTTTTTAAGAAATATGAGGTGTTTATTATGAAACGACAATCCGGTTTTTCACTATTAGAAATTCTAGTAGCTATGGCGATTATGGCGATCCTTGGCGGTGTAATGGTAATTAAGTTTGCCGGCAAAACACAAGAAGCTAATTTAATTAAAATTAAAACAGATATTAAAGCGATTGAGTCCGCGCTAATCCAATACAGTGCGGATAATTTTATGTATCCCACCACCGAGCAGGGCCTTGAGGCATTAGAGAAAAAGCCGACCAGCCGACCAGAACCTAAAAATTATTCACATCAAGGTTATATTAAATTGGGTTTAGATCCTTGGGGTAATGCCTATCAGTATTCTTATCCTGGAGAATTCGGAGAGTATGATATTTATTCACTGGGAATGGACGGCGAAGAAGGTGGCGAAGGAATGGCGGTTGATATTGGTAACTGGAATGCAGACGAAGTGTTGAGAGCGTTTAAGACCGGTGAGCAACAATAAAGGAGGCTTCGGACTTCGAGTTAAGGGTAGGACCGGCGTCTCGCCGGGAAGCGATGTTACGCATTGGAACGGAGGTTTAAGTTTGAGAAAAATGGTTAAATTTAACCCCCTTTCGCGGCAGAGACGCCGCTCCTACCGGTGTGTGCGAGCCAAACAGAAAGGTTTTAGCCTATTAGAGATCTTAATTGCCATGGCGATCATGGCGATCATGGTGGCGGTGGCTTTTCCGAATATTGGACAGACCTCCGATAAACTGGCCAAAAATGAGATTCTGAGATTGGTGGCCGCGATTGAATTGGTGCGCGACCAGTCGATTATTTTGAATCAGGAATACGGACTCAATATTGATGAAGAGGGTTATCAATTTTTAGTTTTAAGTGAGAGTGAGGAAAATAATCTTAAACAGGCAGGTAAATCTAATCTTTCATCCAACAAAAGTAGTGATAACAATAACAATAACAATAATGAAAATAGTGGTTTCGATAATGAGGATAGTTCGACCAAATCAAAAGACAAATTGAAGGGTGTAAAATGGCAAGCCATTGAAGATATTCCCGGCCTCGGTGAACATGAGTTTCCTGAGGGACTGGATATCAGTCTTTCAATTGACGGTGAAAACGTATTTTCCACATCAGAGGATGAAATAGAAATATTTGAACAGGATATTGATATTTTTGATGATGAAGATAAGAAAAAAAAGGTGAAACCGCCTCAAATTTATTTTTTGTCCAGTGGTGAGCAAAATCAGTTTTCTATTGCGATTGCAATTGTTGAAGAGCAACAAAAAAATAGAGACGAAAAAACTTTTTTCAGGGTCAGAGGTTTCTTAACCGGAAATCTGGAATATGAAGGGCCACTAGAAGGCAATTTATTTCAAGATGTTGATCGGGATTATGATGAAGAATTTTGACAGCAATAAATTTATACCCTTTAATCAATTATAGTGTCATTGCGAGGAGGAACGACGCGGCAATCTCCAAAAGTATACACATCTTTAGAAGATTGCCGCGCTGCGCTCGCAATGACAGTGTAGATTGAACAACAGAGAAAACGATTGAAGCATAACTTTACACAGCCAAAAACAAAGGCCTTCACACTATTAGAAGTGTTAATTGCTATGGTGATATTTAGTTATGCGGCGATCGGTCTGATGTCAAACATCACCAAATATCAGGTCGCACAAGTCACCTCTAGCCAGCGCACGGTGGCTCATTGGATTGCCATGAATCAAATGGCCGAAACCCGTCTTGAGAAAAAATGGCCAAACGTTGGAGTGACACGCGGAACCGCCGATATGGCAAATACTACCTGGTATTGGATACAAACGGTCAGTAAAACAACTGAAGAAAATCTCAGGCAAGTTGAAATAGAAGTAAGATTACAAGAAAAGGATGAAATTAAAGTCACCGGTTTCGTTGGCTTTATTGCGAATAAGGCCATTAAAAAATGAGGACCATGTTTAATCATAATAAACAGCAGGCTTTTACCTTGCTGGAAATTATTATTGCGATGGCTATTTCGGCTCTAATAGGCGTGGCAGCGATGACACTTTTGGATGACGCTACCATCGCACACAAAAATATGCAGGAAAAGGGGAATCGTTATAATCAGATAGAACGAGCCTGGTTGTTTATATCAAATGATATTCAACAGTTGGCACCGCGTCAGTTTAGAGATGAGTTTGGCGATAAAAAAAACAATTTATTCAGTGATGATTTAAATGGCACCACCCAATTAAGTTTCACTCGTTTAGGTAGACGAAATCCAGCAGGCTTAGCTCGTTCGAATTTAGAAAAATTATCTTATCTGGTGGAGGAGGAAAAACTCAAACGAATTAGTTATGCCTACCCAGATGGTATGAATTTGGAGCAAGGGTTAAATCGAACATTGTTGGAAAATGTGGAAGCTCTCGAAGTTGATTTCTTTGACGGCGAAGAATGGATCGATTTTTGGCCCGTCGATACCGGTATTGAAACGCAAGACGGTCGTAGTGTAAATGACTTACCGGTTGCGATAAAAATATCGCTTCAACTAAAAGATATTGGTTTGGTTGAAAGGCTGTATGTTGTTTCCGATAAAAGAAAAAAGACCAATGAGTGATAATAAATTTACCGATGATTTTGCTACGTCAAAGCAACAAGGTACGGTGCTTGTTACGGTTTTACTAGTAGTTGCTTTTGTGGCTATTCTTGTCGTTGAAGTTAATAAAACTGTGACTTATCAGGCTCACTTAAATAGAAATTTAATGAATCGCGATCAGGCTTATTCCTACTTAAAAGGAATGGAAGAGCTGGCAAAAATTTATCTTAAAAAATCATTTGATTCAGAAAAAGAAGAAACCGTGCATTTAGGTCAGCCATGGGCACAAGATGATATTGTTTTTCCGATTGATGGCGGCGCAATGAGCGCTTCCATTACCGATATGCAAAGTTGCTTTAACTTAAATTCAATGGGAGTGGTAGATGAACCAAACTCTGCTGGTGTGAATAGTTCGCCAACAAATAGCGGTTCGCCTACAAGTACTACCCCGACTGGTTCAAGGTCACCTCAGCCTTCGCCGCCTGCAACGGGAGTGCCAGTGATTACAGCAAGCGAGGAGATTTTTACTACATTGCTGGAAAAAGTTTTAGACAATAGCGAAATACAGCCTTCGGCATTGGCTGCAGCCGTTAAAGACTGGATTGATGAAGATGCGACTCCAACAGGCCCTGATGGCGTAGAGGATATCTATTACCAAGGACTGGAAGTGCCTTATCTGCCGCCTAATGGTCCGATAGCACATGTGAGTGAACTAAGAACCATCAAATCTTTTGACGGCGGCAGTTATGCCAAGATGCTTGAATATATTTGTGTTTTACCTAAGGGTGACGATAACAAGCTCAACGTGAACACTATACCAACAGAAAGAGCAGAGTTATTATACGCCGCTCTCGGTGGGAAAGTGACCCAAAAAATAGTGAATGAAATTATTTCTGAGCGACCTGAAGATGGTTATGAGCTACAAGAATTTTGGGAAAAGGTCTCCTCGGCTGCAACAGTGAAAGAAAATTTGAAAGAACGTTTGGATGTTACTAGCCGCTATTTTCAAATGAAAGCCAAAGCAGAAATAGGCCGTACCAAAGTTCATATGAAAACCCTTTTTATAAGAGAGGATGATAATCAATTTAAGGTTGTCTCCCGATATTTTGGAAAAGAATAATGACAAAATTAGTATTATTTTGGGGTGAAAAAGACGATCAACTGTTTCATTGGCGGCTCACGCACAGTCAAAAAAATGATCCGTCTAAAACATCCGATCTTTTAGCACAGAACTATCAGCTTGAGAGTAAAGAGATACTCAAGGCCGACCTAGCTTGCCTAGCGGATATGGCACAAACTAGTAGTGTGACTTTGGTGCTTTCATCAATCGATATTGCTACCGCTCAGGTAGAGGTTCCCAATAAAGCACAACGCTTATTACGCAAAGCCATTCCTTACATGTTAGAAGATGAATTCGCTACCTCAGTGGATGACCTTTTCTTTGCGTTTTCTGAGCGTAATGCTAATAATTTATTACCGGTCAGAGCCATCGAGCGAAATTACCTGGAGTCGTTGTTGGAACTATTCCGCTCGGCTGAAATTAATTTGTCAGAAATTGTAGTTGATATCGATTTACTTTCCCCACCGCAAGAGGGGATCAAATTAACGGTGAGCGATTCACAATGTTTAGTCGTTGATGATAAAAATGAACGCTGGCATTGTCATCCAGACGATTTCTCCTGGTTAATACAAAAACAAATCAGTCTTGATGATACTGATGAAGCGTTGCCTGTTGCTATTTCAATGGATATTTATTCAGAACAACCTAGTGATAAGTTTATTCATCGACTGCCCGTAGGACGATTTGCACCCGAGCACCACCAGCAAGACGATCTGTTAGAGTTTATGATAACGCAAGAACAAAAAAGCATTAACTTACTACAAGCGGAATATGAGCCTAAAAAGGAAAACGCTAAATTAACGAGTTTTTTATTAAAAGTTGCATCTATCGCTGGTTTTGTTTTGATTACTCATTTGGTTTATCAGGGGATCAATATTTATAGCTTGTCAAAGCAAAAACAACAGCTGGACACCCAAAAAATCACTCTGTACAAACAAGCGTTTCCCGGAACCAAGCGAATTAGAAATCCGGAAAAAAGTATGAGAACCTACATTAAAGGCCTCGGTTCATCATCAGGCGACGGTGACTTTTTGAGTTTATTAACCTCAAGCAGTGAAATGTTGACAGATCTGAGCAAGATATACCCGACTAATATCAATTATGACAATACTCGAAGTGAGTTGAGATTAGATGTGATTGCATCGGATCTGGTGATATTGGATCAATATGCACTGGCGCTAACAGCAAGTGGTCATCAGGTTGAAAAATCTTCCGAAACAAAGCGTGGTGATGGATATTCCAGTCGATTGATTATCAGAAAATAGTTGGCTAAGCCGTTACCCGGACAATTATCAAGAAATAGAATTTTAATAGGAAACAGTATGGAACAAATAAAAGCGTGGTTTGGATCGCTTGATGAAAAAGATCAAAAAATAGCTATTGTGGCTGGAGCAGCTATTGTGGCTTTTTTGCTTTATTTCATTTTAATTGAACCAATCAATGATTCCGCGAGCAAATTAAACAGAGAAGTTGCCGCCAAACAAAAAACGATTGATTGGATGAAAAAGCAGATCCCGATTATACTTTCGAACAAAGCTGGAGGAACCGGTGAAAAAAATTCTTTACCTCTTTCGACTTTGGTCAATAACACCACTCGAAAATACAGCTTGCCGGTATCCAGACGTGATAGTAAAAGTCCCAACGAAATGCAGATCTGGTTTGATAATGTTTCTTTTGATTCTTTTTTGAGCTGGGTGGCGGAAGTTAAATCAAAACACGGTGTAACGATAAGCAGTGTTAATGTTCGTAGCCGTGACCGAGATGGAATCACGAGTATCAATGTTAAGCTTCTAAAATAATTGCTTTTCAGCCTGTCCAACCGTGATCGCGTGAGTGGAATATTAGACTGAAAAATGAAACATAACATCAGGAAAAACATGAAAAAGAAAATTATTATCCTAATCAGCCTGTTTATCATTCTGGTTATAGTGTTTGCGCCTGCTAAGTTGGCCAAAAATCTGCTGCCCGAAAATAACCAATTGATGATTAGTGGCCTGCAAGGAAGTATTTGGTCTGGTGAAATTGACACTATAGAAATAAAGGATTGGCAATTTCAAGAAATTGACTATGAGCTAAGTCTTATCTCACTGATAACGGGCAATCTTGGCGCTACGGGCGAAATACATCGAGGAGATTTAAAAGGTGATTTTTTCTTCGAGTTTAAAGACTCAAAAAACATCGAGGTCGGCGATGTTAATGTTGAAACATCTGCGGTAAATCTCGAACAATATGTTCCTTTTCCGGGAGTAGAATTGGCGGGGAAAATATCGACTCAAGATTTTAATGCAAGACTTGAGGATAATAAGCCAGTCAATCTTTCCGGAGTGACCAGTTGGAATAATGCAAGCATTGATCTAAACGGGCAAAAATGGACCTTAGGTAATTTTGATGTTTTGTGGAGCACTGATGTTGAGAAAAATATTATCACCGGTACTTTAAGTAAAAGCAAAAAGAACAAAATCGATATCGATGGAAGTATTACTTTGACAAAAATTGGCCTACTCGAATTTAATGGCAGTATTGCCCAATCAACCGACAAAACAATCTATGCCGCTTTTACATTATTTGCCAATGGCAAGCCTGCTAATGGTCGCCTGCCGATCAAATTCAAAAAGAAGATTTTTTAGGAACACACTGATGAAGTCTATCTTGAGTCCCACTATCTCACTGCCGTGGGATTCTATCGACACCGTATTGCTTGATATGGACGGGACATTGTTGGATCTTCACTTCGATAATTTTTTTTGGGCGGAGCATATTCCAGCTTGTTATGCCAAAAGACACTGTTTATCTTTGAGTGAAAGCAAACAAAAACTGTTGACGTTTTCAAATAGTGTCAAGGGACAGTTGGAATGGTACTGTCTGGATTATTGGAGTGAAAAATTATCACTTGATGTCGCAGCATTAAAAAAGGACGTCGACCATAAAATTTCATTCAGACCCAATGTTATAGAGTTTCTCAATTTTCTCAAAAACAAAAACAAGAGAATTATTCTGGCGACTAACGCTCATCCTAAAACGCTCGAACTAAAACTGATGAGGACCGATTTTGCTGGCTATTTTAATGAATTATCCAGCTCACATGAACTCGGCTATCCCAAAGAAGAAAATGCTTATTGGGAAATTCTAACACAAAGATATGAGATAGATGCTGGTCGTAGCCTTTTCATAGACGATAGTTTGTCTGTATTACGGGCTGCCAGTCAATTTGGCATCCGTTATATACTCGGTATTAGCAAACCGGATCTGCAAAAAGAGGAGATGGATTGTTCACCTTATACTGGTATTCGGGATTTTAGTCAGTTATTCTAAGCCGATACCACGACCCATTCGAATTAATCATCATGCAAAAACCTTTAATAACTCGAAGTCAACAAATCGCCAGAACGCGCCTATTTAAAGTGGAAGAGCTAGATCTGGAATTTTCAAATGGCGAAAAAAGAACCTACGAAAGATTAGTCGCCGGGCCAAACGGTGCGGTGATGATTGTTCCCATTTTAAACAATAAAACAATACTTTTAATTCGAGAATATTCGGCTGGAACGGATAATTATCAACTGGCATTTCCCAAAGGTTTAATGGAAGCCGGTGAAACCGTTGAGCAGGCAGCAAACCGAGAACTTAAGGAAGAAATTGGATACGGTGCGCGCACCTTTAATTCTATGAAACAAATGAGTTTAGCGCCAGGCTATCTGACTCATAAAATGAATCTGGTTATGGCAGAAGACTTGTATCTCGAATCACTAAAAGGAGATGAACCAGAGCCTCTTGAGGTGGTTGAGTGGTCTATTGATGATCTGGAATCAATTATTGAACAACCGGATTTTACTGAAGCTCGTTCGATAGCCGCTCTATTTTTAGCAAAACAGATTTTGGATAAAAGATAGTCAATTGACTGTTTAGTTACATCCCCCCCTTATATCTCCCGTTGCAAAGGGGAATTTTAAATAGCAGGAATAACCATGCATGATTTACTAAACGATGTCATCAATATAGCCAGACAAGCGGGCGAAAAAATATTAGACATTTACAATACGGATGATTTTGATATTCAAATTAAAGGCGACGATTCGCCTTTAACTAAAGCAGACCTGGCGGCTCACAATATTATTGTGAATTTCCTGGAACAAAAATATCCTCATATTCCTTGTCTGTCAGAGGAAAGCACCGGAATAAAATTTGAAGATCGAAAGCAATGGACAAAGTGTTTTGTGATTGATCCACTGGATGGCACTAAGGAATTTATCGCCAGAAACGGTGAGTTTACGGTCAACATTGCGCTCCAGGAAAACGGAAAAACTAAACTGGGCGTTATATATGTACCGGTTACTGATGTCATATATTATGCCGCCGAAGGCATCGGTGCTTTTAAACAAGAACAAGCTAATCAAGCAAACAAAATACACGTTAGATCTCTGCAACAAAAACAAGGAAAGAATCATTTTACGGTCGTCGCTAGCAGACGGCACGGGCTGGATAAAGTTGAAACTCTTTGCCAAAATTTTGCCAGCTTTGATCTCACCAGTAGAGGGAGCTCGCTTAAAATGTGCATGGTCGCAGAAGGAAGTGCTGACTTGTATCCTCGATTGGCGTTAACCTCAGAGTGGGACACAGCAGCTGCGCAAGCGATTGTAGAGCAGGCGGGAGGAAAAATAGTTCAACTGGATTTTTCTGATATGGTCTACAATCAAAAGGAGTCTTTGCTTAATCCTTTTTTCTTAGTGTTAGGTGATCCTGAATTCGATTGGAAAACAGAATTAGTCATCCCAGAATTGGATTAATTGAATATTAAAACCTAAGTCTCGGTGCGCTCTATAGAATCGAGATTATCGCTTTGAGTGTAGCAACCGCTATGGAGTCGAATCCAATGAATAGCTGATTGGTTGCATTGGCACTATACGAGGATATTGTGCAATGAGAAATATCATAAAAATAATACTAATCACAATGATCTCGGCGATCGTTATTAGCAATGCCTCAAACCTTAAAGCAAAGATTAAGCAGTCCATTACTCTCAAACAAACTATCGAAATTAACCGAATTGGTTCCAATAAAGTTTCTCCCGATGGAAAGCACATTGCCTACACAAAAATTGTTCCTAGAACTATTTATAAAGACGATGACGGCAAACCTTATATAGAGCTTCATGTAACTAATATTGATGGCCAGTCCAGACGATTTATCAGTGGTAAACAGCGACTCGGTAGTATTGCCTGGGGACCAGAAAGTCGTTTTATATATTTTCTCGCCCAACGAAATAAAGATTTATATGTCAATATTTACAGGATTGCGGTTGATGGCGGCGAGGCTGAAAAAGTCGTGACAGGTCAGTCAGATATTTCTGCGTACACGATCAATCATGATGGTACAGCTATTACCTATTTGGCCAAAAAAGCATCAAATAAATTTAAGGAAACCTTGCAGAAAAAAGGCTTTAAAGCAAAGGTGTATGAAGAGTCAACAATCAATACATCTGCTTATTTTGTGGATCTAGAGCAAAAAAACTCACCTCACATCCGATTGCCAATTGAGCAGCATATACTCTCTATTTTGTATCATCCCAAAAAAAATCAACTACTAGCCAAAGTGGCTCCAACAGCCTTAGTTGATGATAGTTATGTTGCATCAAAATATCACATTTATCAGCAAGATGGTGATTTAGAACGCGTTTTTGAAACCACCGGCAAACTGGGTATGGCTCGCTGGTCAAATGACGGCAAATATGTCGCTTTTATAGGATCAGAGGATAAACACGATCCCGCGACGGGAAGATTGTTTATTGGTGTAACGGCCACTGGAAAAGTTTCTGAGTCGGTACAAAATTACCGGGGACACGTTAAGAGCTTGCAGTGGTTATCTGACTATCAACTCGCATTCCTGGGTCATGTAGGAACAAAAAGCGAAGTGTCTGTTTTAAATCTGGATAGCCAGTCAGTGACTCAAAAAATTCCGCCTGGTAATGAATTGTTAAGTTACCTGCACGCTGATCGTTCGGGTAATGTTTTAGTGGGAATAGGCAGCAGCGATACTCACCCGAGAGAACTAATGCAGTTATCTGATGGAAAGGTCAATCGGTTAACCGAATCTAACTCGTGGCTTAACGAGATAAAATTGCCAAAGCAACAGACCATTCGTTATACCGCAAGAGATGGGATTGAGCTTGAGGGAGTTTTAGTTTACCCCAACAATTACAAAAAGCGAAAACGCTATCCGCTAATAATGATGGTTCATGGTGGTCCTGAAAGTCATGTCAGCGATGGATGGTTAGATCGTTATGGTTATCCGATAAAATATGCGGCGGCAAATGGCTTTGCGGTTTTTTTGCCGAACTACCGGGGGAGTACCGGGCGAGGAGTAGAATTCTCCAAAATGGGACAGGCGGATTATGCTGGTAGCGAGTTTGACGATCTGGTGGATGCAATTACTCATTTGTCTAAAATTGGAGTTATCGATAAAAAACGTGTCGGCATTACCGGTAGTTCATACGGCGGTTATGCTTCCGCATGGGCGGCAACAGCGCTGAGTGAATATTTTGCTGCCAGTGTTATGTTTGTTGGTATTTCCGATCAACTATCTAAATTTGGCACCACCGATATTCCGAAGGAAATGTATAACGCTCACGCTCGAAATTACCCTTGGGAAAAGTGGCAATGGATGTTAGAGCGCAGTCCTATATACCATACCGACAAAGCAAAAACACCCCTGCTAATTATGCACGGTGAAGATGATACTCGAGTGCACCCTAGCCAGTCGATGGAACTATATCGATACATCAAGACCCGGACTGATACGCCGGTAAGATTAGTATTTTATCCGGGGGAAGGGCATGGAAATAAAAATAGTGCGGCTCAGTTAGATTATTCCATGCGGCTTATGCGTTGGATGGAATTTTATTTGAAAGGATCTAAAAAAGGGACTGAAAAACCCGAGTATGAATTAGGCCATAGCAAAATATTTGAAAATGAAAAGTAATGGTCTACAGAAATAAAAACGGGGCCATTGGCCCCGTTTTTATTTAAGCTAAATATTAATACAAATCAGAGCAAGTCTCAGCTTCATCCTGAAGTTCTTTTTCAGACTCTTTCATCTTGCCTATAATAAAGTCACTATTTTCTAAATCAGACACAATCGTCCAATCTCCGTTTTTACATGTGACTGGGTAAGAGTAAATCAAACCTTCCTGAATGCCGTAAGAGCCATCAGAGCAAACGGCCATTGATGCCCAATCGCCATCCTCAGTACCTAATACCCAGGTTCTCATATGGTCAATTACGCCATTTGCCGCAGATGCAGCAGAAGAAGAGCCGCGGGCCGCAATCACTTCTGCGCCCCGTTTAGCGACTTTGGGAATAAACTCATCATTGGCCCAAGACGCGTCAACCATGCCAGACGCCGCTTCGCCACCAATAGTCGTATGAGCAATATCTGGAACCTGAGTGGTTGAATGGTTACCCCAAATAGTCATTTTCTTAACGGTATTCATGGATTTATCAGCTTTTTCCGCTAATTGATAAATTGCGCGGTTATGATCAAGACGCATCAAAGCGGTGATATTACGAGGATTTAAGTTTGGTGCGTTTTTCATCAAAATGTAAGCATTGGTATTAGCCGGGTTGCCGACCACAACTATTTTCATCTCAGGATTAGCCACTTCATTGATAACCTTACCCAATGTACTGAATATCTTACCGTTATCTTTTAATAAATCGGCACGTTCCATTCCTGGGCCGCGAGGTTTAGCGCCAACCATTAAGCCATAATCAGAGCCGGTGAAAGCAACTTTTGCATCATCGGTACAGATCACATCTTCTAAAAGTGGGAAGGCACAATCGTTTAATTCCATCTTAACGGCTTCTAAAACTTTAAGTGCAGGGGTAATTTCCAACAATTGCAGGATAACCGGTTGGTCGTTGCCTAGCATTTCGCCGGAAGCGATACGGAAAAGTAATGAGTAACAGATTTGGCCAGCAGCGCCAGTCACTGTGACGCGAACAGGTTGTTTCATTTTGGTAGTCCTCTTAAATGGGTCGATGTAATGAGTTTAGTGAATGGCAGCGATTTTACCATAAAGAAAGTCAATATCGCTAAAATCACTACTAAAGTAGCAGAAATTATATAAGAGGGAGTTGATCGTCGACATACTCAGGTTATTCGGTTCCACTAAATGGAAGTTAAGAATGGAAGTTAAGGGTGATGGGCTTGTCGGATAACTTAACCGCGAGTCTGTTCAATCTAGCGGGATTTTTAACGGGTAGTCCAATTTAATCTTCAGAGAATACCGATAATCAGTTATCATCTAACCTATTGCCGATAATGACTATAAACAAACAATTATAATTAAATATGAAAAGAATCTTCTGGTTACGTAAAACTCACAGGTGGTTAGCTTTAATTGCCGGTATTCAAATATTAATCTGGTCGATCAGTGGTTTATATATGACCGTTGTCGATTTAGATATCATCCATGGCGATCACTTGGTCAACGAGCCAAATCCTAAAGCTATTGAGTCTGGCAAAATACAGCCAATTGCCACTCAGATTATTGAACAACTCGCACCGATTGAATCAATCAAGCTTAAGGTTTACTTTGCACAATCAGTTTACGAAATTCGATCTAACAAAAAGGTAACTATCGTCGATGCGTTCACGGGCGAAATAAAAGCTGATCTGAGCGCCGAGGATATCGAGCGCCAGGCTAATGAGATTTATGCTGGTGAAGCAAACGTTTCTTCGGTTGAGCTTTTACCAAACTACCCAGGAGAACTCGGAGGAAGAAAACAGCCGGTGTGGCAAGTTGAATATGATGACTGGTCACAGGCGACGCTTTATTTCCACCCTCAAAGTGGCCGACTGATTTCTAAACGCACCGATTTATGGCGGACCTTCGATTTTTTATGGTTATTGCACATTATGGAATACAAAGGTGTCGGCGGTATGACTGGTATTTTTTTCAGGGTGTTTAGTATCGTTAGTATTCTAATGGCATTATTTGGTTCCTGGCTACTCTTTTATCGCTTAAAAGGGGATCATCAATAATGTCGTTTATTAATAGCTTTAAAAGACTGCACAAATGGTTAGCCTTGTTAGTCGGTATACAATTAATCTTGTGGATCGTCAGTGGCATCGTGTTTAGTTTTATCAATCATGATAATGTTAACGGCGGTTTCATTTATAAAACAGATCAAGTCAACCATATTGTTCAGCCAGATAATTTTGTTGAGTTGCTTCAAGATTATCCAGCAGCAACAGAAGTGTCTCAAATAACATTATTGGATAAATCAGTCTATAAACTGATTATCGATAGCAAAATTTTGTTACTCGATACTCAGACAAAAAAATCCATTGTCATCGAAGAAGATCTGATCAAACAGATCGCCGAAAAAAATTATCGCGGTCAAGGAGAGTTGCTCCAAGTCAATTTGGTCAATGAATTGTCCGACGAAAACAGAGCCTTTACTTTGCCAAGCTGGCAGTTGATTTATGCAGATGAATTCGATTCTCATCTTTATTTTTCAGCTAAAACAGGCGAATTCCAAGGGGTTCGAACGGACAACTGGCGAATCTTCGACTTTTTTATGATGTTGCATTTTATGGACTATGGCCAAAGAGGCGATTTTAATCATGCGCTGATTATTATGGCCGGAATTATTTTGCTGTTTTTTTCAATCTCGGGCATGTTGTTGATTTATTCGAGTTTTTCCAGAAAAGATTTTATTGGTATTTTTAATCGTTTTTTTCAACATAAAAATTTCACCGTGATTTTGGTGGATGAAAAAGGGGCCAGCAAGAAATTAAAGGTGAACAAGGACGAGCGACTAATGGATGCTCTTGCTGAGCAAAACATTGAACTGGACTCAGTCTGCGGAGGTGGTGGCATTTGTGGCTGTTGTCGGGTGAAATTACTCAACGCTGATCAAAGTGTATTATTGGATCATCTTGCCGATCACGATACTTTGGATGAAGAAGAGTTAAAACAAGGCTATCGCTTGGCTTGCCAGCTGTCGGTGGATGCTAATATGAAAATAGAGGTACCCAGTATTGATTAATTTGAGTTTTGAGGTCAATCAAGGCTTAAACTAACTTTTGGTATCTTTCCATTTTATTTAGTTTCGTTACAAACGACTGACAGGGTAAGAGCATTATAAAATTTGGAGACAATTTTGCTACTTATAGTGTATTACAGGTAGGATTCATCACTTATTTATACCTCTCCGACCTCTCCCAAACCCTACCCTTCCAAGGGGAGGGGGCTTTACCCCCTCTCCCTTTGGGAGAGGGCTGGGGAGAGGGTGGTTTAGCAGTTAATATTTTTATAGTGCTCTTGACCTGAAACGACTGATTGACAATTATTTTTATTTAGTGGATCATTCGGCCCTTATGAAATCGCGTTTTCTAATTATTTTGATGGGTTTTTTTCTAATCGGCAACTTTCATGTTGTGACCGATTGGTGTAGCGATCTTTCGATTAATGAGTCTCAACGCACTTTTGAAGCTCAAGCGCAACATGATCCTGCGATTGACCTATGTGGTCATTGTGGGCATGCGGGACTCAATGTTTTGTTTGTTGATACTGCTGTAACTTTTAAAACCTTATTAATTCTACCAAATAAGCCAGAGCTGGCTGATTATTCGCAAGATTCGGTTTTTCTACCACCACCAACACCACCTCCTGTCATTTATTCTTAATTAACATAATGCATCCATATTAGGCACGTTCCGGGCTAAGTCATACTCAGCTTGTATATTGTTGCCTATTCAGTTCAGTTAAATTAGGAAATAAACAATGTATTTTTCCCATCGTGTAGGGCAATTCGCTCTATGTATTGGTCTACTAAACGTCTTTAGTGGACCCGCGGTCGCAGTAGAAGCCGTAAATTCAGAGCCACTATTAGAAATTGTCGATACTGTTTTGGCAGTCCACCCGCAAATGCAACTAGCTCGGGCCAGGCTAGATCAGGCTAAGGCTGAAACCAATGCTCGCCAACAGCCACTTTATAACCCAGAACTGGCGATAGATTACGAGTCAAACGTTGAGGACATCTCAACGATTGGTATTTCTCAAACCTTTGATTGGTCTGATAAACAGGGAGCTTTTAAGCAAATAAGTACTCAGAACCTATTGTCTGCAAAAGCGCGTTTTGTCGGTATGCGTCAGTCGATCGCGGCCGATTTTCTAAGAAAGATAAACAATTCCCAAACGGCAGAAATGTCTGCTGAACTTAATCAGCAACAGCTGGATACTCTGCAAGAATTCGTAAATATCGCGCAACAACGTTTTACCGTTGGCGATATTAGTCAGGTTGAATTGGATTTAGCTTTGCTTGCTGCTGGCGAACTTCGTATGAACTCGGCCAAAATTCAGGCAGATAATTTTGCCGCGCAATTGGAGTTAGATTCTTTTTTCAACTTCGACAAAAGAACGATCCCGTCTTTGGAAGTCGATCTGGTTGGCAGTGACTCTACCGGTATCGAGCAACTGTTGCAGCAACACCCTTTATTAAAGCAGTTAAAAATTGCCAGTAACGCAGCAAAAGCTGAAATTAAATTGGCCGAAAGACAAAAAAGTGCCGACCCCACGATCTCTATCAATGCCGGAAAGGAAGGCGATGAAAGTATTGTTAATTTAGGATTTTCGATGCCATTGTTTGTTCGTAATAATTTTTCAGCCCAAGTTGATGCGGCAATCGCAAATTCCGTGGCTATCGAGCAAGATTACCTTAATGCCTATCGAGAAATTTTGGTTGCAGTAAAAGCAACCAAAAAAAGTTTGGGACTAACGCTGAGCGCTTATCAACAATGGACACGATTGAGCCAATCTGGATTGCAGCAAAGAGGCAGGTTACTACAAAAACTATGGAAAAGTGGTGATTTAGAAACCACTGATTACATTGTTCAAGTGCAACAAACCTTGGACACTCGTATCGCTGCTACTCAGCTAAAAGCTGACGTGATTGATGCTTGGATTAACTTTCTGGTCGCGTCCGGCCAAATCGATGAATGGTTAAACTTAAAATAGAAACAGCTACGGTCACTGGGCCGCGGGCAATTCAAATTTAAATAGGTTAGTTAGAAACTAATTACTATCGAGTAAATAAAATTTACAGAGAGAACGAAATGATTAAATTAATAGAATCAAATAAAGAACAAAAGAGTGAGTTGAAAGAAAATACGAAGCTAGTGCGGCATATAAAAAAGATCTGGCTTGCTGGATTATTAGTGATTGTTAGCGGCTTTACGTTTCCTACTAGCATTTTGGCAGAGGAGCATGGTGGTCATGAAGAAGAAGGCCATGAGGAAAACGAGTCAGAAGAAGAAGAGGAGCCCGGATTGGTTGAAATAGATGCAAATAGCGACTCATTATTCAAAATAAAAGTTGAAAAGTTACGGTTGAGAGATATATCTAAGGAAATTACGGCACCCGGTGAAGTCGTTCTTAACGCTTATAAAACAGGGATTGTCGCGCTAAGAATCGATGGTCAGGTCGTCAAGCGGCTAGTCAAAATGGGCGACTCTGTCATCAAAGGTCAACCACTTGCAGAAATTTCAAGCATTCAAATGGCTGAAGCTCAGCAGGCCTACATAGTTGACTCAAAAGAATGGTTAAGAGTGAAGCAGTTAGGTAAAAAAGTCGTATCAGGCAAACGTTATATTGAAGCGCATTCAAAATGGCAGTCATCATCGGCAAGACTGATGGCACTGGGTTTAGATGACGACCAACTAAAAAATCTAGAAAAAAACCAAACACCTAATGGGTTATTCAAAGCCACTTCTCCAATAGATGGAGTTGTATTTAGTGACGATTTTATTGAAGGCCAATATATCGAAGCAGGCGGTCAGTTATTTGTCATTAGTGACGAGAAAAAAATATGGGTGGAAGCGTCTGTATCACCTTTACAGGCTGCGCTTTTTTCTGCCGGTGATCATGCTCGAATAGAGCACGATGGCGATTTTCATTCGGGTACTATTATTCAAATCAGTCATATGATTTCTGAATCAACAAGAACACAAAAAATAAGAATTGAAATTGATAATTCAAAAGACGATTTGCATCCGGGGCAGTTTGTTTCTGCAAAACTAAGTCAGGCAGCAACTGATAAATTATTAGCCGTTCCCGCCGGGGCACTAGTAAGAACTGCTGATGGTGACTGGGGCGTTTTTATTGAAGAAAAACCGCTTCACTACAAACAATATGAAATTGAATTGATTCGTAGACAAGGTGAACTTATGGTTATTTCTGGAATCGATGAAGGTTCACCGGTAGTAGTCGAAGGCGCATTTTACTTATCAGCTGAGCTTGCAAAAGCTGGCTTTGACCCACACGGCCACTAGGAGTCTCAGTCATGTTAAATTCAGTAGTAGATTGGTCGGTGAAAAACCGACTACTAGTCATATTGTCAATAGTGATGTTGATGGTCGCGACTTTATTCGTATTGCCTAAACTAAATCTTGATGCGTTTCCTGACGTATCAAATATTCAAGTAACCATTAATACAGAAGCACAGGGGCTAGCTTCAGAAGAAGTAGAACAATTGATTACCTATCCAATTGAAGCGGTCATGTATGCGCTGCCAGATGTAGCTGAAGTTCGTTCAATTTCTAAAACAGGTTTATCGGTGGTGACAATTGTATTTGCTGAAGGCACCGATATTTATTTCGCCCGCCAGCTAGTCTTTGAGCGCTTGCAAGATGCGAAAGAGCAAATCCCTGATGGTGTTGGTACTCCAGAAATGGGACCCAACACTTCGGGGCTGGGTCAAGTTTTTCAATACATGTTAACCACCGACAATCCTGAAAAATATGATGCTTTGGCACTTCGAAGTATGAACGACTGGGTAGTTAAATTATTGTTAATGCCCGTTGACGGCGTGACAGGCATTTTATCATTTGGCGGAGAAGTTCGTCAGTATCAGGTGAACGTCGAACCTCAACAATTATTAGCCTACGGCATTACCATCGACGAGCTGGCTGAACACATCGAAAACAATAATCGTAACGCTGGTGGCTGGTATTTGGATCGCGGCGCAGAGCAACTTGTCATCCGAGGCGTGGGTTGGGTAAGAGCTGGCAATGATGGCTTGCGAGATATAGCTAATATACCCGTCAAGTCGGAAAATGGTCGAGTAGTTAAAGTGAGCGATTTAGCGACGGTTGATTATGGTGGAGAAATTCGCCAAGGTGCGGTAACCATATCGATTAGAGATGAACAAGGTGCAAGTAAGTCATTAGGCGAAGTAGTAACAGGGATTGTCATAAAAAGACTAGGAGCTAATACTAAAAATACCATCGATGGGGTCACCGAGCGGATGGATATCGTTCAACAGGCGTTGCCGGATGGTGTGACTATCACGCCTTTTTATGACCAGGCGGATCTGGTTGAAAAAGCAGTGAATACAGTAACCAGCGCACTACTCGAAGCCTTCGTTTTTATCATTGTCGTTCTAATGTTGTTTTTAGTGAATATACGGGCAACTCTTTTGGTTTTAGTGTCTATTCCTTTGTCGATTGGTATGGCGCTTATGGCAATGGTTTACTGGAACGTATCCGCTAACCTGATGAGTTTAGGGGGGTTAGCGATCGCCATTGGTATTATGGTGGATGGTTCAGTTGTTATGATGGAAAATATTTTTAAGCATCTTGGTCATCCCGATCCACGGCATGAAGACCATCATACAGACGATAAAAGCATCAAGCCTGATCAGTTAAAAATTAAACAAAGTAGCTCCGGAATGGCGTTAAGAATTCAGGAAGCCGCGAAGGAAGTGGCCAGTCCTGTTTTTTATGCGGTGTTAATTATTACCGTTGTTTTCTCTCCATTGTTTTCTCTACAAGGGGTAGAAGGAAAACTTTTTCAGCCGATGGCAATTAGCGTGGTACTGGCGTTGCTCGCATCGATGTTGGTGGCGTTAGTGATGGTGCCTGCAATGGCAAGTTATGTATTTACAAAACCAGTGGTTGAAAAAGAAAGTCCAATCATGAAACCACTCGATCGAATTTATCAAAAGCTGTTACCACAAGCTTTAGCCAAAAAGAAATCGGTGGTGTTTGGAGCAATCGCGATATTTCTTTCATCGATGGCGATTGTTCCGTTTTTAGGAACCGAATTTGTACCAGAGCTAGAAGAAGGAACTATCAACGTTCGAGTGACCTTAGCACCGTCAACAAGTTTGAAAACGGCGTTAGAGCTTGCACCAAAACTGGAAAAAGTGATTTTACAATTCCCAGAAGCGACTTACGCATCCAGTCGAATTGGCCGCGCTGAATTAGGCGGCGATCCCGAACCGGTTTCCAATATCGAAATTTTTATCGGGTTGAAGCCAATTGATGAATGGTCTACCGCCGATAGTCGATTGAAGCTACAAAAATTAATGGAAGAAAAAATGTCTGTTCATCCAGGGTTGTTGTTTTCATTTTCTCAACCAATCGCAACTAGAGTTGATGAATTGTTGTCCGGTGTTAAAGCACAATTGGCAATTAAATTATTCGGTTCTGATTTGGATATGTTAGCCAAAAAAGGTGCTGAAATAGAAGCCTTAACCAAAACCATAGAAGGAACTCGTGGCGTGGCATTGGAGCAGATTGCCGGTGAGGCGCAACTAGTGGTTCGACCTAATCGTGATTTAATCGCTAACTTTGGTATTCCGGTTTCGAAGGTGATGGATTTGGTTGAAGATGCCATCGGTGGGCGCGAAGCGGGTAAGGTTATTCAGGGTAATGAACGCTATGATATTTACGTTAGGCTAAACCAAAAAAGCCGAAATAACATGGACGCTATTCGTGATTTAAGATTACAAGCTGCTAGCGGAGCTTGGGTACGCCTTGGCGATATTGCATCGGTACAAATCGAAAGTGGTCCGCCGCAAATAAGACGTGATGATGTACAGCGTCGAGTCGTTATTCAAACGAATGTAGAAGGACGCGACTTAGGAGGCCTAGTTACAGAGCTTGAAAAACGAATTGCCACTGACATCGATTTACCAGCAGGTTATTCAGTTGTTTTTGGCGGACAATTCGAAAACCAAAGACGAGCTAATGCAAGATTAATGATCGTCGTTCCTGCATCACTAGGGCTAATTTTCTTAATTTTGTATTTTGCTTTTGGTTCTGTTTCTCAAGGACTGTTGATAATGGTAAACGTACCGCTAGCTCTAATCGGTGGAATTGTTGCCTTAGCAATTTCTGGTCAGTATTTATCGGTGCCAAGCTCTATTGGTTTTATCACCCTCTTCGGTGTAGCAGTTTTAAACGGCGTGGTCATGGTAAACGCGATTAATCGTAGATTGCAAGATGGTCTTGAAGTGGGTAAGGCAATATATGATGGTGCGACATCACGACTAAGACCGGTGTTAATGACCGCGACTATCGCAGCACTGGGATTAATTCCGTTGCTGTTATCTTCCGGTGTCGGATCTGAAATTCAAAAACCTTTAGCAACAGTGGTTATAGGTGGCTTGGTTTCATCGACTATTTTGACACTGTTTGTTTTGCCGGTACTATTTGCAGGATTTTCTAAATCAAAAATTGATATACGGTAACCGTAAGAAAATACGAAATGAATTAACCATGGAAATTGATGGCACTATTGCCATGGAAATGAACCACTGAACAACGCAGGCGCTTGTCTCAATTAGTTGTTCAGTGGATTTATTGGCTCTTCTCCGCCTTGATGTATAAAAAGGAATGCTAAAAGCTCTTAGAAAGGTTTAAATATAAGGTTTCCTACAACTTTATAATTAACCCGTAAATGAGCCTTAGCATTCCAACCAAAATATT
>Ga0316205_10000984_pt1 | contig 40650 bp, 41 predicted proteins | sample 3monthpyrite_MG_FD_204941 | JGI IMG/M metagenome (GOLD analysis project Ga0316205, IMG submission 204941) | Microbial mat bacterial communities from mineral coupon in-situ incubated in ocean water Damariscotta River, Maine, United States -... | ecosystem: Environmental > Aquatic > Marine >...
GCCGAAGTGGATCTCACCGCATGGGCCTTGCCGCCGGTTATCAAATGGCTGGCTGATCAAGCGGGGCTGGAGCAATCCGAATTGCTGAAAACCTTCAACTGTGGCCTTGGCATGATCGCCATTGTGGCGGCAAGCGAAGCAGACGCTCTCACCGCTATCTTTGAAGCGCACGGCGAAACGGTATCGCGGATCGGCGTGGTTTCTGAAGGCGATGGCATGCATTATTCGGGCGCTCTCGCATGAAAAAGCGGGTGGCGATCCTGATTTCGGGCGGCGGGTCCAATATGGAAGCGCTGCTGCAAGACATGGAACTAGACCACCCTGCCGCGCCGGTTTTGGTGCTGGCCAACACGCCCGATGCCGGCGGGCTTGCCAAAGCTGAAAAGCGTGGCATAGCAACCGCCTGTGTTGACCACCGCCCCTTCAAAGGCGACCGCAGCGCTTTTGAGGCAGCCCTAGGGGCCGAGCTTGAAAAAGCGGCACCGGATATCATCTGCCTCGCCGGATTTATGCGAATTTTAACACCTGAATTTATAGCCCGCTGGCAAGGGAAGATGCTCAACATCCACCCTTCTATTCTGCCGTTGTTTCGCGGGCTGCACACACATCAACGTGCGCTGGAAGCTGGCATGGCGGTGCATGGTTGCACTGTGCATGAGGTCACGGGTGAGCTTGATGGTGGACCGATTCTTGGGCAAGCTGTCATTCCGGTTATGGCTGGCGACACAGCAGAGGACCTCGCGGCGCGGCTTTTGCCGATGGAGCACCGGCTTTATCCGGCAGTGCTCCGGCGCTTTACGGTGGGAGAGCGCGAAAAGGTCACGCTCTTCCCTTAAGCTTATTTGCGGTAGGCCTTCAAATAAAGGCGCTCAAATATCCGTTTGGCCCAATGGCCCAGCCTGAACATTGGCATAAAGAACGTGCGGTCACCCCTGCGGTAGACCACAATTCCGCTGTCCAGCGTATCGACAATGCAAATAAGTTCAGACTTGAAATTATGGCTTGGCGCCGCGCCTTTGATTTCCTGCAAAATGTTGGCAACGGCGGCTTCGGCCTGCAAATCAGCCTGATGCGCTTGTTTGGCCAGCCATGCCGGGCCGGGAAACGAGCCGGTATCACCCACCACATAAGTATGCGCCCAGCCGGTAACACGGCATTTTTCGTCACCCTGCAAAAAACCGCCCTCGGAGCGCGGCAGCTCGGTATTATCAAGCCAGAGCGGGCCGGTGAGGCCGGGCATCATCAACACCAGATCAGCCGGAATTTCTTCGCGCTCGGTCACCACCTTGTCGGCCTCGATGCGAATGGGTTTGGCACCGAGATGGGTGGCAATGCCGCGTTTTTTCATTTGGCCCAGCAGCCCTTTTACCGCCTTTTCGCCCAGCCTAATGCCGGGGGTTTCGGAGCCGTTAAAAAACACGAGGTTGAACTTATCTCGCCGCCCCTGCTGGCGCAGCATGGTTTCGATGTTGAACAGAAATTCAAACATCGGGCCGCCGCGCACCGCTTTGGGCTCTTTTGGGTTGGTGCCAAAGCCCACGGCGATGGTGCCGCCATCCATGGCAGCGATCCGGTCATGGATCATCTGGCCAAAGCTCGGCCCCTGGCACGGAATGATCGCGTGTTCCTTAATACCCGGGAGCTTTTGGATATAGCGGCCACCGGTGGCGATGATCAGGTAATCATTGGTGAGGGTGCCGGTATCGGTTTCAACGGTGCGGCCCTCGTCGGTAACATTGGTAACAGAGCCTTGGTGCCAAACCACATTTTCGCGGGCAAAATATTTTTCAAGGTTCACATCAATGTCCGACCCTTTACGCAAACCGGCAGGCATCCAGATAAGGCTTGGTAAATAAGTAAGATGGTTGTTGGGCGACACCACCGTAATCTGCGCGTCAACGCGGGATTTGCGGATTTGTTTTACAGCGGTCAGCGCACCAAAGCCGCTGCCAAGAATTACGATATGGGTCATTGTTTCTCCAAGTAGCCATCCGGCCAGATTTCGCGTTTGCCTTAAGTAAGCCCTGCCTTATAGATTTCACCGCGTCAAGTTGCCCCATCAGGCGTTGCACTGCGTGCTATTGCGCGCCTACCATAGCACTATCGAGTCAAACAGGAATCATCTAATGAAATTTATTCTGCGCAGTGAAGCCCGACCCACCGAGCGACGCACGGCTCTAACGCCAAAAAACGCAAAGGCCATGATCGACGCTGGCTTCGAGATCGCAGTGGAACACAGCACCCGCCGGATTTTTTCCGATGCAGAATATGCCGCTGCCGGCTGTGATATCCTGCCCGAAGGAACATGGGAAACCGCGGACAAAGAAGTGACCATCCTGGGGCTGAAGGAGCTGCCGATAGCCCCTCCCACCCTGCACGCCCCGTTTATTCATTTCGCACATCTCTACAAAGAGCAAACCGGCTGGAAAGATGAAATCGCCCGCTTCGCCGATGGTGGAGGCCGGCTCTATGACTTGGAGTATCTATCGGTTGCAGGGCGGCGTGTGGCAGCTTTTGGTTATTGGGCCGGGTGGATGGGGGCCGCGTTGGCCGCCTGGCGCCAGCTCGCGGCTTCTCTTTCCGAATCCGGCCCTGAAGCGGGCGTTTCAAGCTTTGAAAGCCGCACCGACGTTGAATCCATATTGCAGGATTTGGCGCAACGCGGTGAGAGTAAAACCGCGGTTGTTATTGGCGCCAAAGGTCGCTCTGGCCAAGGGGCGACAGAGGCTTTGAAGCTGGCAGGCTATACTGTTTCCGAATGGGACATCGCGGAAACCCAAAATCTGGATCGCAACGCGCTGCTCTCGCATGATCTTTTGGTAAACTGCGTGTTGATGACCGGCCCCGGGCTGCTTCTGCTTCAGCCAGAAGATCTTGGGAAAGGAAAGCTGAAAATGATTTCAGACGTATCTTGCGATCCGTTTAGCGATTTCAACCCATTGCCAATATATAGCGCTCCCAGCACGTGGGATGCGCCTTTTGAAGCTTTGGCTGGCGGTGTCGAGATTACCTCGATTGATAACCTGCCATCCCTTTTGCCGCGCGAAGCCTCCGAAGATTTCTCGAACCAGCTCCTTTCCACGCTTTTAGCTTACCCCGATAGCGAAGCGTGGCACGCCGCCCGCGCCAGTTTTGACGATGCCGTGACGCGCGCCAATGGCTAAACCGGTTTCCAGCATCCGCAATCTTGGCCCCGCTGTCGAGGCGATGTTTGTGCGTGCCGGAATCACATCAGCCGAGCAGCTTCGCAATCTCGGGGCCGACGCGGCCTATAAACTGGTTTTGGAAAACGGCACGCGCCCGCATTTTATCGGCTATTACGCGCTGGTCATGGGCCTGCAGGGGCGGCCTTGGAATGATTGCCAAGGGGCTGAAAAAGCGGCGCTTCGCGAAAAGTTTGACGCAATTAAAGCCGGGACCACAAAAAAGGACCGCTCCGAAATCGAAGCGGCCCTTAATTTACTCGGCGTTATCGCGCCAGATTAGCCAACCAGCTCAAGACCGGAAAAGAAGAAAGCGATTTCTTCAGCTGCGGTTTCCGGAGCATCAGAGCCGTGAACCGAATTTTCGCCGATGGAAAGCGCGTATTCTTTGCGGATGGTGCCCGCGTCGGCATCGGCCGGGTTGGTGGCGCCCATCACTTCACGGTTTTTCGCAATCGCGTCTTCGCCTTCCAGCACCTGCACAACAATCGGCTCGGAGATCATGAATTCGCAGAGTTCGCCAAAGAAGGGGCGCTCGGCGTGAACGCCATAAAATTGCTGAGCTTGTGCAAGAGAAAGCTGGATGCGCTTGGAAGCCACGATCCGAAGGCCAGCGGCCTCAAATTTGGCAACAATCGCGCCAGTCAGGTTGCGTTTTGTGGCGTCGGGTTTGATAATCGAAAAAGTGCGTTGCAGTGCCATGGTCTTGGTCCTTTTAAATGGGCCACACGGCCCCGTTAATTCTGCGGCGCGTCTAGCACGCTGGCTCCGGTTTGAAAAGCCAAACTTGCGGCGCCGCTATAGCGAGACCGCACCGGTGGCGACATCGTAAATCAGCTTGATATTCAGCACGATGACAATAAGCGCAATAATCCATGCGGTCGTGATCATCCAGCGCGGGGCGTGCAGGCCCTTCATCAAGGATTTATTGGCGGTAAACATCACCAAAGGCACCACCGCAAACGGAAGCTGTAGGCTCAGCACCACCTGGCTCAGCACCAGCAGCTTGGCGGTGCCGGATTCGCCAAACAACACCACGGTCACCACAGCGGGCATCACGGCAAGGCTGCGGGTAATCAGCCGCCGCGCCCATGCGGGCAAGCGCAGGCGAATAAAGCCCTCCATGATGATTTGCCCCGCCAAAGTAGCCGTAACGGTAGAATTAAGCCCCGAGGCCAGAAGCGCGACCGCAAACAGCGTGGAGGCGATGCCAAGGCCGAGGATTGGCGAAAGCAGCTTGTAGGCATCCTGAATTTCCGCAACTTCGGTGCGGCCAGTGGCGTTAAACGCCGCTGCGGCCAGCACCAGAATGGCACCATTAATAAACAGCGCAAACATCAAGGCCACCGTTGAGTCTATCGTTCCCATGCGGATGGCGTCTCGCTTGTCCGCGTCTGTCGGGCCGATATCGCGGGTTTGGATAATGGCGGAATGCAGATAAAGATTATGCGGCATCACCGTGGCACCGATGATTCCAAGCGCGAGGTAAAGCATTTGCGGGCTTTGCAAAATATCACGCTGCGGGACCAGCCCGGACAGTAAATCACCCCACACCGGATCAGCGTAGGCGATCTGGATGACAAAACACACGGCGATAACAACGGTGAGTGCAATAATCACCGCTTCTACCTTGCGAAACCCCTTGCCCTGCAACCAGAATATCAGGAACACGTCAGCCAGCGTAAGGACAACCCCGATCTCCATCGGCAGGCCAAAAAGCAGATTGAGCGCAATCGCGGTGCCGATCACCTCGGCCAAATCGGTGGCAATAATGGCTGCCTCTGCCATGACCCACAAAAACCAGCGCGCCTTGTCGCCAAAGGCTTCGGCGCTCATCTGGGCAAGATCACGCCCCGTGGCAACGCCCAGCCGCAAGCTGAGGGCCTGCAAAATAATCGCCATAAAATTTGAAAGCACCACGATGGAAAGCAATGTGTAGCCAAAGGTCGAGCCACCGGCGATAGAGGTTGCCCAGTTGCCCGGGTCCATATAGCCGACAGCCACAAGGTATCCGGGGCCGAGAAACCCGCCCATTTTGCGCCAAAAAGAGCCGGAACTTACCGGAATCGTGCGGTTCACTTCTTGAAGTGAGGGCATCAGCCCTTTTTTGTTAAATGTGTCCATTCCCGACTCCTATTGCTTTTGCAAATCATTCGCAAGTGCAAATATGCCCGTGTTGACACCCCCCAAAGCTTCGGGCAAAAGCCCCCCATGTTAGCTATCAAAAATATCACGTTCCGGCTTGAAGGCCGTGTCCTGCTCAATGACGCTACGGCGATGATCCCGTCCGGCCACAAAGTTGGCATTGTGGGCCGCAATGGCACCGGGAAAACCACGCTGTTTAAGCTTATTCGCGGCGAATGGACCCTTGATGATGGCGCAATCTCAATTCCGCGCAACACCCGCATTGGCGGTGTAGCGCAGGAAGCGCCCGCCTCCGATGTTTCGCTGCTTGATACGGTGCTGGAGGCTGATACAGAGCGCCACGCCCTGTTGCAAGAAGCCGATACAGCAACAGATGAAATGCGCATTGCGGAAATTCACACACGGCTGGCAGACATTGAAAGCCACTCTGCCGAATCCCGCGCCGCGGCAATATTAAGCGGGCTCGGTTTTGACGCCCAAGCCCAAGCCCGCCCCTGCGCCGATTTTTCTGGCGGCTGGCGGATGCGGGTCGCGCTTGCGGCTGTTTTATTCGCCAAGCCGGATTTTTTGTTGCTCGACGAGCCGACCAACTATCTCGACCTCGAAGGCACGATTTGGCTGGAAAACTTCCTTGTCAAATACCCCTACACGGTGTTGATCGTCAGCCACGATAAAGACCTGTTGAACCGGTCCGTGAATGCAATTTTGCACCTCGATCAGCAAAAGCTAACCCTGTATCAGGGCAACTACAACAACTTTGAAAACCAGCGCCGCGCCAAGATCGAGCAGCAGGTTTCCGCCAAAAAGAAGCAGGACCGCGAGCGCGCGCATATGCAGAGCTTTGTGGATCGCTTTAAGGCCAAAGCGTCCAAGGCCAAGCAGGCGCAGTCTCGCGTGAAGGCGCTTGAGCGGATGCAGCCGATCGCCGAGATCGTGGGTGACAGTGTTGCGAGTTTCAATTTTCCGGAGCCTGAAGAGCTATCCCCGCCGATTGTGCGGATGGAAAACGCGTCGGTTGGCTATGACGGCAAAACGATTTTGCGCGGGCTTGATCTGCGGATTGACCAAGATGACCGGATCGCGCTGCTCGGGGCCAATGGCCAAGGGAAATCAACACTTTCCAAGCTGATTGCGGGTCGGCTTGGGGTGATGTCGGGCAATATGCACACCTCAAACAAGCTGCGCATCGGCTATTTCGCACAGCATCAGGTCGATGAGCTATTCTTAGACGAAACGCCAATTCAACATGTGATGCGCGAGCGGCCCACCGAGACTCCAGCTAAAATCCGCGGGCGTTTGGCGGCGGGTGGCCTTGGGCCAGAGGCGGTTGAAACCGTTGTCGCCAAGCTTTCTGGTGGCCAAAAGGCGCGGCTTTCGATGCTGCTGGCCACTATTGATGCCCCGCATCTGATTATTCTCGACGAGCCGACAAACCACCTTGATATCCAATCCCGCGAGGCGCTTGTGCAGGCACTAACCGCCTATAACGGTGCGGTGATTTTGGTGAGCCACGATAGCTCGCTGGTGGAATTGGTGGCGGATAGATTGTGGCTGGTGAAAGACGCGGCCGTAAAGCCCTACCATGACGATATGGACGCCTACCGACGGATGCTGCTCAGCGAGCGCGGCGGAGCCGTGAAAGACGTGGCCAAAAAGCCCAAGGTGGCCAAACAAGCCCCGAAGCCGAAGCTTGGCGGGGGGCTGCGCGCAGAAGCGGCTAAATGTGAATTGCGGGTCAATAAGCTGGAAGAAATGCGGGACAATATTGACCGCCGCCTCGGCAATAAATCGTTATATGAACGGGGCGACCACGAAGAAATCGAGAAATGGACCAAAAAGCGCAAAGAAGTCATGAAGGGGCTAGAACGCGCCGAGAGTCTTTGGATGCAAGCCTTGGAGCGCATAGAACGCGCTTGAGCAAACGTCGGCCGCGAAAATGCGTGCCCCCACATTCCCCCTTGCATCGCGGCGCGATAACCTTCTAAATCAGCGCTATCCGCTTCGCTAATTTTTAAGGGCTTTTATGGAACTCGACCTCGCAATCACTGCGTTTGTTTCCCTGTTTGTGATCATTGATCCCATTGGATTGGCCCCGCTTTTTGTGGCGGTTACGCAGAACAATACCAAAGCCGAGCGCCGTGGCATCGCTATCCGTGCCTGCCTTGTTGGCATTACTATACTGGCAATATTTGGTCTGGCTGGCGAAACAGTGCTTTCGGTGATCGGCATTGGTATGCCCGCGTTTCGCATTTCCGGCGGCTTGCTTTTGTTTCTCACCGCAATAGAAATGCTGTTTGAAAAGCGCAGCCAGCGGCGCGAAAATCAGGCTGAAATGGCGCCCGATCCGTCGGTTTTTCCGCTTGCCATGCCGCTCATTGCAGGCCCCGGCGCGATGACAACCATGATCCTGCTAACCGGCCAGCAGAGTGACATCGCCGGGCAAGCTATGGTTTTCGGCGTCATGATTTCTGTGATCACGTTGCTGTTTGTAATGTTTCTTCTTAGCGGTGTGATTGAACGCTTGCTGGGGCAGACGGGCATTAATCTTGTTAGCCGGTTGCTTGGCATGTTTCTTGCCGCGCTTTCGGTGCAGTTTGTAATCGATGGCATTCGCGACATCGGGCTGTTGTAATATGCGAGACCTGAACCCAGACGACTATGCCACAATGGCTTATCTGCTTTTGCTGCTCTTGGTTGTTGGCGGCTCAATGGTTATCGGCAGTCGCGGACAGCTAAACAAAACCTTGCAACAGGGTGCCATTTGGGGGCTGATATTTGTAGGCATTGTCGGGGCTTATGGCCTGCGAGACAGGTTCGAATCTATCATCTACCCAGAGCGTCCGGTCATTTCAGATATGGGCACAATCAGCTTTAATCGCGCCCGCGATGGCCATTTTTATGCCGAGCTCGAGATCAACGGTAAAATGATAGAATTTGTCATTGATACCGGCGCAACCGATATTGTTCTCACCGAATCTGACGCGCGCGCGCTCGGTTTCCAGCTAAACGAGCTTTCGTATACCGGCCGCGCCAGCACGGCCAATGGCGAAGTGCGCATAGCCCGCATAAGGCTGGATAAGATTGTTTTGGGGCGGTTTGTCGATCGCAACATCCGCGCCAGCGTAAATGGCGGTGAGCTGGACACCTCATTGCTGGGCATGCGCTATCTGGGCCTGTTTCGCAAAATCGAAATTGTCGGTTCAAAAATGACCCTGACCCGCTGACTTAGATCAAAGCGCCAATCCCGAGCCAGCGATATGGTCTTCCTGAAAGCGATTAACAGGAGGAGAGACCGATGCCCATTAAAAACATTCTCGTTTCATATAATGGCAGCCCCGAGGCGAATAGCGCTCTAAATATGGCTCTCGTTATGGCCGAGCGATATAATGCACATATTACAGGTATCTTAGCCCACGGTTTACCGAACCTGCTCTATGCCTACGGTGGGCATGTGCCGCAATCGGCTATGGATCAGCTTGACGAGGTAGACAAGCTGCACCGGGAGAAGGTCCGCAATACCTTTATGGAAACTACGGACGGTTACCGCGCGGACCATGTGCATTTTCTCGATGTTTACGGCGAGGCAGATGAAATGCTGATGGATATTGCCATCGGTTATGATCTGGTCATCATGGGGCCAACCGAAAAGAACTCCGATTTCCCCCATATGCAGGTGCACCCCGATGTGATTGCACGCAATGCCGGTAAGCCGGTTATCGTGGTTCCCGGCGGCTATAATCCTGATAGTTTTAACGACAAGGTTTTGCTTGCATGGGATGGCAAACGCGCTGCTTCAAAAGCAATGAGCGATGCAATCGGGCTTCTCAAGCCCGATGCCGAAATCTCGTTGCTCTGTGTCGGTGCGCCTGAAAAGGCGGAGGCCAAGGCCCTGCCGGCGGTCTTGAATCTTGAGCGGCACGGGTTCAAAACCAAACTCATCACCAAAAAGGCAAATAAAGTAGCCAAAGCCATTCTTTCAACCGCCGAAAGCGAAGGGGCTGGAATGTTGGTGATGGGTGCTTATGAGCATGCCAAACTCAGGGAAGACCTGTTTGGTGGTGTGACCAATACCGTGTTGAAAAAAACGAGCATTCCGGTGCTTTTATCCCACTAACAGGGGTCGCTTTTTAGGGTTATTGCCCGTCTGATTTTGCCTTCTGGGCCCAGGAGCCACCCTCTTGGGCCCAATATACGGCTGGCAATCCGGCCTCTACCACGGCCTTCCAGTCTTCGCGGGCGCGGGCCACAGCGGCGGTGTCTCCACCGTCAAAAAATAGCGCTACAAGATCAAACCTAGCCATCCGCTCCGGCGCGGCTTTTGCCCCGTCAATCAGCATCAAAACCCCGGCGTTATTGGGGTTTTCCTCCGAGGTAGTCAGCCATATAGGTTGGGCCGCACCCTGCCCTTCCAGCCCATGCGGCAGGAAGCTGTCATCGGGAGTAGTCCATAGATGCGTGTCCAGAAACCGGAGCCGCGCGGCATCACCGCCCTGCACCAACACCCGCCAGCCGCGCGAAAGCGAGGTGGCGAGCAGCACGGGCAGGGTTTGCTCCAGCGGAGACTGGGTGAGATGATAAAAGCGGACCTCCGGCATTTAGTGCTCGTATTTATCAGCGATCAGCCGGTTGAGCGCCTGCACGCCCCAGCCGGTAGCGCCTTTGGGTGCCATATCGGTTGGCCCCGGAGAAGCAACGCCGGCAATGTCGAGATGAATCCACGGGGTTTCGTCTTTCACAAACCGCTTTAGAAACTGTGCGGCGGTGACAGAGCCAGCCATCCGCCCGCCGGTGTTTTTCATATCGGCCATACGGGTGTCGATCAGCTTGTCATAGGCTTTGCCAAGAGGCATACGCCACGCGCCTTCGCCCTCTGCGGCTGCGGCTTTCAGGAAAGCATCGCACAGCGTATCATCATTGGAAAATACACCGGCATTTTCATGCCCCAGCGCCACCAGAATCGCACCCGTCAAGGTAGCAAGATTGATCATGCCGACAGGTGCAAACCGCTCTTGCGTATACCAGAGCACATCAGCCAGCACGAGGCGGCCCTCGGCATCGGTGTTGATCACCTCAATCGTGTCGCCCTTCATCGATGTAACCACATCACCCGGGCGCGTGGCTTTGCCGTCGGGCATGTTTTCAACCAAACCCACCACGCCAACCACATTCGCGGCCGCTTTGCGCGCGGCCAAAGCGTGCATAACGCCCGAAACAACCCCGGCGCCGCCCATATCCATGGTCATGTCTTCCATGCCAGCGGCTGGCTTAAGCGAAATCCCGCCCGTATCAAAAACCACACCTTTACCAACCAGCGCAAACGGGGCTTCTTTGCCGCCCCCCTGCCACTGCATCACCACTACTTTTGAGGGGCTTTCGGAACCAAGGCCAACACAAAGCAGGCTCCCCATACCGAGCTTCTCCAACTCAGCTTCCTCAAGCACCTCAACTTTTACCCCGAGCTTTTTAAGCGCCACAAGCCTGTCGGCAAATTCGGAGGTGGTCAGCACGTTGGCTGGCTCATTCACCAAATCGCGGGTAAAATGCACACCCTCGGTCACGGCATTCAACGGCGCAAATTTCGCCTCAACAGTGGCCGCTCCGTTTACCATCGCGGTCACGGTATCGACTTTTTCCTTGGGCTTGGATTTGTGCCGGTCAAAATTGTAGGCCCGCAAAACAAGGCCGTTGAGGATCTCCTCTGCCCGATTCTGGGTCGCCAGCAGCGCCACAACTGTGTCGTTTCCGGCAAAAACCGCGATCTCGGCCCCCATTTTGCGGGCGTCGATAGGCGAAGGGTTTTTCCCTGCCTTAAGCACCTGAATCGCGGGAGCCGCCATCCGGTCGGGCACATTGATCACAATCGCTTTGCCAGCCGGCAATTCTTCCCACACATCGCTTTCAGCCAAGCGCTTCAGCGCCCCGCGCATCAGTGTATTCGCCTTGCGGGTGAGTGTATTCATTGATCCTTCAGGGCTCATAAACACGGTCAGCTTTTCGCTGATATCTGCTATCTCGTCTGCGGCGGTTTCGACAAATTTTACGGCTAGGGGCTGGCTCATGTGGACCTCGGGTTATGGGAAAGAATCTGCTGACAAGACTCTATCTCCTCGCGGCTCCCTTGACCAGTTCCCGCATTGCCAATAGGCATGTGACAGAACAGAGGGCTATTATGCTGAACCGACTCGACAAATATTTCCTTGCGCAGCTCATGGGGCCATTTGGCTTTTTTTCGCTGGTGATTGCGGGGATATTGTGGCTGGCACAAGCCTTGCCATTGGTTGACAACGTAATATCAAGCGGCCAATCCGGCCTCGTTTTTCTTGAAATCACGTCATATCTGGCGCCACGTGTCCTGATGATCACCCTTCCGATCGCAGCGCTCAGCGCAGCGCTTTATACTCTCAATCGGCTGTATTCGGAATCCGAGCTTGTGGTTATGATGACCTCGGGGCAATCCCCTTTGGCCTTGGCGCGCCCCGTCGCGATTTTTGGGGCGCTGGCGATGCTTTTAACGGCTGTGGTCACAATTTACCTTGTGCCAACTTCCCAGACACGACTCGCCCAACGTCTCACCGATTTTCGATCTGATTTTGCCAAAACATTGGTGAAAGAAGGCCAGTTTATTCACCCGGTAGACGGCATTACGATCTTTATTCGCGATACCTCAAAGCGAGGAGAAATGGCTGGCCTGTTTATTAGCGACAGACGTGACCGCGAAAGACCGGCAATTTATACCGCACAAAGGGCCGTATTATTGCAGGAAAACGAAGGCATCAGGATTTTGATGTTTGACGGAAATATCCAGCACCTGCCAGACAATACAAATCAGCTCTCCACGGTTCACTTTAATCAGTTTTCGTATGACATCGGCGCGCTGTTTACGACGCCGGCCTCTCGCAATAGAACGCCTTTCGAACGCTTTGTGCCCGAGCTCATTTGGCCGGACGAAGAGATGCTGGCCTCCGAGATTTTTGACCGCGGCGATTATCTGGCCGAAGCAAACCACAAGCTTACAATGCCGCTCAGCGCGCTGGTTTTACCGCTGATCGCGCTCGGGGCCATTTTGGCTGGTGGTTTTCGGCGCGGTGGCTTTATGAGGCGGGTTTTGGGCGCAATTGGTATTGGGCTGGTGGTGCAATCAAGCCTCGGCAGCTCAAAATCCATTGTGCAGGGCGATGGAGATTTGTTCTGGATAATGTATCTCCCGGCGCTGTTCGGACTTGTAGTTGCCCTGTTATTATTGCGGCGGGCCGGTCAGGTCCGAAAGCCGTGGAGGGCAAATAGGTGAAATTGTCCCGCTACATTTTGTTCCGGTTTATGATGAATCTTCTCAAGGTTCAGGCAGGGTTTTTGCTCCTTATTCTTGTGGTCGACAGTGTCGAGCAGGCGCAACAGCTTTCGCGATATAATGTAGCAAGCCAAGATGTATTTCAATTGGTGCTGCTCCGGCTTCCGCAATACGTTATGAAAATATTCCCTTTGGTGATGATGCTGGCATCGCTCTCCACCTTCGTGGGGCTTTCCCGGAATTCGGAGCTGGTTGTTATGCGAGGGGCCGGCCAATCCGGGATTAAGCTGCTGATGATTCCTGTGTTTGCAACAGTGATTATCGGAATTCTGATGACGACGGTTTTCAATCCTATTGTAGCGGCCACGATCCGGCGTGCTGATGTTTTGTTGGCAGAACACAATGTTGGCGGGCAAACGCTGGTTTCGCTTGGCTCGCGCGAAATCTGGCTGCGGCAGGGTTCAGAAACCAGCCAGTTTGTTATTCAAGCAGACCGGACAAGTTTCAACGGGTCGATACTGTTTAAAATTAACCTTTTTGAATTCACGCTCGAAGGATCACTAATCCGGCGGATCAGCGCACAATCGGCGCGGCTTGACGAAGGGAACCTGCTGATACGCGCAGGCACCGACTGGACATTCAACTTCAATGATAGCGAGACACCGGTTTCAACACAGGATTTTGACGCGCTTACAATTTCTACCAGCCTGACCAGCCAGGAAATTCTGGAAAAATTTGCCTCGCCCGAAGCCGTCCCGATTTGGGAGCTCCCGGACCTGATTAAGCGGCTCAACGAAGCCGGGTTTTCGTCGCAACGACAGCAACTCTTTTTGCAGTCTGAAATGGCGCGGCCAATTTTGCTGATAGCGATGGTGCTGATTGGTGCCGGATTTTCGATGCGCCACGCGCGGTTTGGCCAAACCGGAATCATGGTCCTGATCGCAGTGTTTTCGGCGTTTCTACTCTATTCATTAAAATCGATTGCGGAGTCATTGGGCGCTGCATATGAGATACCGATTGCGCTTGCTGCGTGGGGGCCGCCAAGCGCTGGAATATTGCTTACCTTGGGCTTGCTGCTGCACCTCGAAGACGGTTAATATAAGCGATAATTTTCGGAGTTACTTTTGCCGTTTTTCAGCCGCCTTTTCGTTCTGTGCTCAGTGTCGCTCTTTTTGGCGACACACGCCTTTGCACAGGCGCGGGAGTATTCAACGCTCACCGCCGATAACGTGGCCTATAATGCCGAAACAGGAATACTCAGCGCTTCTGGACAAGTCATTGTTATTTTTGACAATACCCGCCTTGAGGCCGACAGCCTCACCTTTAATCGCTTCACCGGAGAAATCACAGCCAACGGGCCGCTTCGCATCACCGACGGGAGCGGCGCTGTTTTTAACGCATCAGTTGCCACCCTCAGCGCTGATCTGAGCGCGGGAATCATTCGCGGCGCAACCTTGCTTTTGGCCAACAGATTCCAGCTGGCCGCAGCGGAAATCAGGCGGTCCAGCAATCGATTCAATACGCTTTACCGCGCTGTTGGTTCCTCCTGCATTGTAAACGCAAAACGCCAAATTCCGTTGTGGCAAATACGCTCCGAGCGCGTCATCCATGATACAACTGCGCAGCGCATATATTTTGAAAATGCGCGCTTTGAAGTGATGGGCCTTCCGATCGCGTTTTTACCACGCCTGCGTATGCCAGACCCGAGCGTGCGCCGTGCGACCGGTTTGCTCGCCCCTCAAATTATTTCTTCAGATATCTATGGATACGGAATCAAGACGCCGTATTTTGTCACCTTCGGCGATAGCGCGGATGCCACTATCACGCCGTTTGCCACCACAATCGGGGCATTTTTGATCGAAGGCGAATTTCGCCGTAGATATAGAAACGGCGCTTTAAATTTACACGGCGCATTTGCTTTGACAGGCGTGGCAAACGATACCGGTGAAGCCTTTTTAGAGGCCGACGGCGTGTTCGCTCTTCCTAATCAGTCCGAGCTTTTCTTCGATCTTGCCCTCACCAGCAATGACGCATTTATGCGGCGCTACGGTTATAGTGATGCTGACCGGTTGGTGAGCAGCGCGGGGCTGCGGCGCTATCGTGCTGGTGCGCTTTTGGAAGCTGGTGGTGTGTTTTTTCAAAGCTTGCGGGATGGCGAATTGGACGCCGAGGTGCCATTTGCCCTGCCCGAGGTTGATTACCGGCGCTCTTGGGAGGAACAACTCACCGGCGGGCGTCTTGGGTTTAATCTCTCGACGGTTGGCTTGTTTCGCCAATCGGGGCGCGACGTATTTCGCGCCTCATTGAAAGCCGACTGGCGCAAAGACTGGAGCGCGCCGCTTGGCATTCGCGCGACCACATTTGCCGAATTGCAGGCCGACGCTTATCGTGTTTGGGACGATAACACATTTGGCAATAACCCGCTTTTTCGCTTCACTCCGACCATCGGCGGCGACTTGAGCCTCCCGCTCTCCAAAACCACCAAGTCCGGTGCGCTTTTGGTATTTTCCCCTGTGGCGCAGTTTATTTACACGCCCGAGCTCATGTTAAATGATGATGTGCCAAATGAAGACAGCCTTCAGGTCGAATTTGACGAGACCAATCTTTTTGGCTTAACGCGGTTTCCCGGCGAAGACCGGATCGAAACCGGCTTTCGCGCCAATGTCGGGGTGAGCTATCGCCGCTATGACCCGTCAGGCTGGACGCTGGGGGTTGATGTCGGGCAAGTATATCGCCTCAAAAACAACACGCAATTTTCAACCGGCTCGGGGCTTTCCGGGCAAGCATCCGATATTCTTGCGGCCGTAAGCTTTGAGCTTCCGCCGCGCATCAGGCTCATCAGTCGTTTGCTGGTTGGCCAAGGCACAGGAATACGCCGCGCTGAATCTGAAATCGCGCTCGATTTTGATCGCCTCGATCTGGAAGCCGCATTTGTCTATCTCGAAGCAGACGTGGTGGCCGATTCACCGGTGGACCGCTCAGAAGTCAACATTGCCGGCAGCTATGATATCTCTGACAAATGGCAAACCAGTTTCGCGCTTCGTCGCGATCTCTTGTCGAGCGAGAATATTTCGGGCGAGATCGGTTTGTCCTTCACAAACGAGTGTATCGAGGTGGCCGTTTCCCTCTCACGGCGCTTTACGACGTCGAATAATGTTCCCCCTGATACCAATTTTGATGTATCAGTTAAGTTGGCCGGATTCGGTGGCGGATCAACACGCCGCGAAAAATCTGGCCCCTGTATGCAAGAGCAGTAAAAAAAGGCAGTTGTATGAAATGGCTTGGTAAACGCTTGTCGCTTGTGGCGGCTCTGATTATTGGTTTGGCCTTACCCGCGCAGGCACAGGGGTCATTTTCCGTTGCCTATCGGGTAAACGAAGCCGTCATTTCGAACTATGATATCGAGCAACGGGTCAAATTACTGCGTGTTCTTGGGGCAAATATGCCCAATATCAGGCAGGCGGCAACAGATGCGCTGATAAATGACCGGCTCAAGCAGGAAGCCGCCGATTATTTTGGTCTGGCCGTAGATGAAACAACGTTGGCACGCTCAATCGAAGAATACTCCGCGCAACGAAATTTAACCCCGCAAAGCCTGACAGCCATGCTGCGCCGTGGTGGTGTCGCGCAGGAAACTTTCGACGAATTTCTAACAGTCTCGCTATTGTGGCGTAATATTTTGCGCTCCCGATTTGGAGCGCGTGCCACCCCTTCCGAGATTGACCTAAACGCACAGCTCAACACCTACGCCGTCTCCAGCTCCAGCACGATCCAGCTGGGCGAGATTGTGCTTCCCTACACCGAGCGCGGACAAGACGCGACAGTGGCGCTGGCCACCCAGATCGTGGCGCAATTGCGCGGCGGTGACAGCTTCTCTAAGCTTGCACGCGAGTATTCGCGCTCCCGCACCGCCGAAAATGGCGGGGTAATTGGCTGGGTCGCGCCCAACAGATTACCCGAGCAAATCGGTGCAGCAATTCGCGGCCTAAGCGGAGGCGGCGTTGCCGATCCGATTTATATTCCTTCTGGGGTGGTTATCATCAAAGTGCTCGACGCCCGCACCGTTTCAAGGCAAATCGAAATTCCGGTGAGCGTCAATCTCACTTATGCCGAGTTGGTTGTTCCGTTTAGTGACGGCGGTGCTGGTGAGGCGCAACGGCTGGCAAACCGCACCCGCCGGTCGCTGGATGGCTGCCGCGGGCTTACAACGCGTGCCGCCGAATATGGCGCAGGCAGTGGCGTCTTTGGCCCGGTTTCGCTCAACGCGATTGACACGGAAGTCGGCCTGAGCCTCGCCCGTTTAGCCCCGCGCGAAAGCACAATTTTACAGGGAAACAACGCCCTTCGTGTGCTCGTTTTGTGTGACAGGGTTTCCGAAATGAGCCCTGAAGGGCGTGACACATTGCGCAATCAGCTTTTGTCCCAAAATCTCAACATGCTCTCCGAAGGCTATTTGCTTGAGCTGCGCCGCAGTGCAACTATCGTGCGTCAATGAGCCTTGACTCTTTGCCGCCCCTACGCGCGGTTATTGAAGCCCATGGGCTGGCGGCGCGCAAATCTCTCGGGCAAAACTTTTTACTCGATCTCAACCTGACCAGAAAAATCGCGCGCCAAGCGGGACCGATTTCTGACCATGATGTGCTCGAAATCGGCCCCGGCCCCGGTGGGCTGACTCGCGCTTTGCTGGAAGAAGGTGCCCGCAGGGTTGTTGCGGTTGAAACCGATCCGCGCTGCCTGCCGGCCCTCGCCGAAATTGCGGCCGCTGCCCCCGACCAGCTGGAAATTATTGAAGGCGACGCCCTGAAGATCGATCCTCTACCAACGCTGAACAGCCCAATAAAAATTGTCGCAAATCTTCCCTATAATGTAGGAACGGAGCTTTTGGTCCGCTGGCTGACACCAAAGGCATGGCCACCATTTTGGGATAGTTTGACGCTGATGTTCCAGCGTGAAGTGGCCGAACGGATTGTTGCAAAGCCGGGAAGCAAAGCTTATGGCCGGCTTGCCGTGCTAGCGCAATTTCGCGCCGATGCCCATATTTGCTTTGAATTGCCGCCGCAGGCTTTTAGCCCGCCACCAAAGGTAACGTCGGCGGTTGTTCACCTACAAGCGCTCCCCGCCCCGCGCTTTGAAGCTGACCAGAAAATTTTATCAGAAGTTGTCGCCCGCGCCTTTAATCAGCGCCGCAAGATGCTGCGTGCCAGCTTAAAAGGGCTGGTGCCAGAGGTTCAAAACCTGATGGAGAGCATTGGGATAGACCCGCAAAGACGGGCCGAAACCCTCTCTCTTGAAGAGTTTTGCAAGCTTAGCGAAGCGGTTAGAAAAGCCCGAAAGCCAAGCTAGCGTCTCCGAAAAAACTTTGTGTTGGAGGTTTACTCAACTGGTGGCGATACCAGTTCTTCGGGCTTGGCGGCCGGTTTACGGGTGCGCGGTTTCCGTTTGGGAGATTTATTCTCAGGCGTTTCAACCAATTGGGCATCGGCAATTTCAGGCTGCGGCGCGCTGGCCAAATCAGATTCGGCGGGTTCTGGCTGCGCGACTCTTTCTGCTTGCTCTGCTCTTTCGGATTGTTCTTTTTGCTGCTGCGCCGCGCGCTGCTCGTTGCGCTGGCGTTGCTGTTCGGCTTGGCGCTCGGCTTGTTCAGCCTGCCGCGCCGCCTGTTCCGCTTGCTTTTCGGCTTGCTCGCGCTGAGCCACAGCCAACATGCGGGAATAATGCTCGGCATGCTGCTTAAAGCTTTCAGCTGCCACACGGTCGCCCGAAAGCTGGGCATCCCGCGCCATCTGGCTATATTTCTCAACAATCTGCTGCGGGGTGCCGCGCACCTTGCCATCCGGCCCGGCGGAATCAAAAACCCGATTCACAATATTTGCATTGCTATTGTTGTTCGGGCGGCGGTTGCCACCTTTATTGCGCGAACGCGATTTATTCGAAGGTCTCATATTTTGATTTCTACCTTTATCGGAACCATCAAGCCCCATGGCCTGGAAAAATTGGTGATTAGCCGCCCGATTTTAGATTAACATATCTGCGTTTAGTCGGAGAGCCCAAGGTTCAATCCGTGCAGGTGCGTCAGTTTAGACGGAAATTCACTGCCGAAACAAGCCCTTTTACCGAGTTTGCACGTTTTTTTTGTTTTATTTCCCGTTAATTGCAATCACACGATCTCGCCCATCGATATCCTGCAAAACCGCCAGCTGTTTATATCCAGAATCTGCAAAAATTTGCTTAACAGCCAGCGCCTGAGCATGGCCGATTTCGAAAAAAGCACGGCCTCCGGCTGAGAGAACGCCGCTCAACCCCGCCGCCAAGGAGCGATAGGCCGACAAACCGTCCCCACCCGGGGTTAAGGCCAAATGCGGCTCCCAATCACGCACCTCGGGGGCCAGAGCTTCCATCTCTGCTTCCGAAATATAAGGCGGATTTGAAACAACCAGATCAAATGTGCCTGTCAGGCTATCATACCAATCGGATTCGACAAACCGGACCCGCTCCGCCACGCCGATCCTACCAGCATTTCGACGCGCTATATCAAGCGCCGGGCCGCTTATATCACTTGCAACACCAGAGGCATTCGGGGCTTCGGCCAGCAGGCTCAATATGATAGCGCCGCTCCCTGTGCCAAGATCAAGCATACGTTCAAACGGCTGTTCAAGGGCGGCAGCAACCAGTGTTTCGGTATCGGGGCGTGGGTCAAGCACATCCGAGCTGACCAGAAACTCGTGGTTCCAAAAACTGCGCTTGCCAATGATGTGCGAAACGGGTTGATGCAGGCTGCGCACCGCCAATACACGATCCATCCCGAATACCGCCGAAGGGGGCAGCGCTTCATTCATGCGGGCGTTCAATTCTGCCTGTTCAATATCCAAAATATGGCAAAGCAATATCCGCGCATCGCGCTTTGGGCTTTCAATGCCGGCGGCGCCCAGCATCATTGTGGCCCGTTGTAGCGTATCGGCAATTCGCTCGCTCAAAGCGCGAGCTCGGCCAGCTTGTCGGCTTGGTCAGCCGCGGTCAGCCCGTCAATTATTTCATCAAGATCACCTTGTAGAATCTGGTCGAGCTTATAAAGCGTCAGGTTTATCCGATGGTCTGTTACCCGCCCCTGCGGGTAATTATAGGTGCGGATGCGCTCGGAGCGATCACCGGAGCCAACCTGCCCCTTTCGCGCGCTTGACCGTTCGTCATCCAGTTTTTGGCGCTCCATATCATATAGGCGAGTGCGCAGAACCTGCATCGCCTTGGCCCTGTTACGGTGTTGGGATTTTTCAGAGCTGGTAACAACAATGCCGGATGGCAGATGGGTGATACGCACCGCCGAATCCGTTGTATTCACGTGCTGTCCGCCCGCCCCAGAGCTGCGCATAGTATCAATTCTAATATCGGTGCTCGGAATGTCGATATCGACCTCTTCGGCCTCTGGCAGCACGGCAACCGTGGCTGCAGAAGTATGCACCCGCCCGCCGCTTTCTGTTGTCGGAACCCGCTGCACACGATGAACGCCGCTTTCATATTTCAGCCGGGCATAGACGTCTTTGCCGTTCACATTCGCAACAATTTCTTTATAGCCGCCAATTTCTGTGGGAGATTCTTCCACGATTTCCAGCTTCCAGCCATTGTTCTCGGCCAAGCGCTGATACATGCGCAAAAGGTCTGCCACAAACAGCGCGGCTTCGTCGCCCCCGGTGCCGGCACGCAATTCCATAATCGCGGGTTTTTCATCGGCTTTGTCTTTGGGGAGGAGCGAGAGCATCACACTGTGCTCGGCCTCGGGCAAAGCACTATTGAGGCTCGCCAACTCCTCCTCGCCCAGCTCTTTCATCTCCGGGTCAGTCAGCATAACTTCAGCTTCGGCTTTATCAGCAAGCATCTGGCGATAGCTGTTGATCTGCTCAACAACCGATTTTAAATCGGAATACTCTTTGGACAGCGACGCCAATTCGTCGACCGCAGCCCCTTCGTTCAGCTTGGCTTCCACAAAGGCAAAACGCTGGCAGATTTGTTCTAGTTTTTCTTCAGGTATCATTGGTTATTCTTCAAATGAGGCAAGGGATTGCAGCCACAAATCTATGCGCGCCTTGTTGACGCCCATATCGCCATAGCCATAGCGCGAGCGTGAATATATCGCCATAGTTGAGCCGCCTTGCTCGTTATCGATAAACTGCACCGATATGTAATCGGGCATCCGCAAAACAGGTGTGCGTTGAACATAGGTAAACCACGCCTGATCGACAGTGCCTGATAGACGAAGCACATCGGGCTGGGTCAGCACATAGTCGTCAAATGCCTTGGCCATCACTTTGGCGGGCGCCGCATAGACAGGCGATTCAAGGTCCACGGTCGCGTTGACCATGCTTTGCGGTGCCACATAATAGGTGTTGGGAGAGACCGGGCGCGAAATGGTAAAAGGATCCACATGCCATTCGGCGGGGTCGTGGCTCGCGATTGCACCACGCACGAAAAGCGCGCCGATTACAGCAGCAACTGCCAAAATCATATAGATAGCCATACGTTGCATCTACTTTCCTCCTTCGATAAGCGCCGCGCGCTTTTCCACCAGATCAACGATATGGTCAACCATCGCGTCGTTCCCCAGCTTGTGATCCTGCTTTCCCGCGACATAAACCATGCCAGCGCCCGCGCCGCCACCGGTGAAGCCAACATCGGTCATCAGCGCTTCGCCCGGGCCATTGACCACACAGCCGATAATACTAAGGCTGATCGGGGTGCGCACATGCTCCAGCCGCCGCTCCAGTGCATCAACAGTTTTGATCACATCAAAGCCTTGCCGCGCACACGAAGGGCACGAAATGATATTCACACCGCGATGGCGTAATCCAAGTGACTTCAGGATTTCAAATCCGGCCTTCACCTCGCGCACCGGGTCCGCTGAAAGCGAAACACGCAACGTATCGCCAATGCCCGCCCAAAGCAGCGTGCCAAGGCCAATTGCGCTCTTTATCGTGCCCGAAACCAGCCCGCCCGCCTCGGTAATACCCAGATGGATCGGCGCATCGGTCGCTTCGGCCAGGCCCTGATAGGCGGCCGCGGACATAAAGACATCGGACGCCTTCACCGAAATTTTGAAATTATCAAAGTTGTTATCAAGCAAGATGCGAATGTGATCCATCCCGCTTTCAATCATCGCATCGGGGCATGGCTCACCGTATTTATCCAGCAAGTGTTTTTCCAGGCTCCCAGCATTTACGCCGATGCGGATCGAGCAGCCATTGTCTTTGGCGGCGGCAATAACTTCGCGCACCCGATCAGGCGAGCCGATATTGCCCGGATTAATCCGCAAGCAAGCCGCGCCGGCCTCCGCGGCCTCTATTCCGCGTTTATAGTGAAAGTGAATATCCGCGACCAAAGGCACCGGGCTTTCCTTCACAATTTCGCTAAACGCCGCGGTTGAAGCTTCATCGGGGCAAGATACCCGCACAATATCCGCGCCTGCCTCGGCACAGGCCTGCACCTGAGCAACCGTGGCCGCGACATCGGACGTTATCGTATTGGTCATCGTCTGGACGGTGATCGGGGCATCGCCACCGACGGGAACATTTCCAACCATAATCTGGCGGCTTTTGCGGCGCTCGATATCGCGCCATGGTCGAATAGGGTTGTGGGTCATGCGGGCTCGGGCCACTCTTCAATTTCTACTTAGAGAATAGATGTATCGTGTCCGGCACGGCTTGTCACCACTTCGATATCGGACAAGGTGCTAGTATTCGTCGCCAACCAAAGTGGCAGCGCGGGTAAGCTCTTCAGAAACCTCGCGCATTTCAGCTGTCATTGTGCCTAGCGGGCTAAATGTGTCGGTAATATCGGCCGCAGCAAGCGACACATCACGCGCTACGCCGTTGGTGCCGTTAACCGGCCCGAAAGCCTGCCCGTCTACCATCAAAAACAACCATTCCGCGTTGCCCGCGCGCAAAGAAGCGAGTTCGGTCCTCGCCGGCAAAGTATATTCCTCTCCGGCGGCCAAAACTTTTTCAAAAATGATAGAGCCGTCATCGGCGCTCACCCGCACCCAGGCCTCTTTTTGCGCAAAAAGGCTGATAAGTGGCTGATGCTCAGCAACAGTCACTACCGGCTCCCCGATTTTTACGAGATCTTCAACCGCGGCCACAACCGCGCTGCTCTCGATTTCCATACCGGGCGCGGCAGGCTGAGCCGGCAGCGCAAAACTACTGGCCATCTGGCTGTTAATTGCACCAATGGGGCCGTCACGAGGCGTTACAACCGGCACGCTCAGCGCTCGGTTCGAGTATAGCCGGTTCAGGTCCATCGCCTGCTCTTCAGAACGATCCAATGCCACGCCATCTGCGCCGCTAGAAAAACCGGCAACCTCAACTGTGTCAAGCACAACGGGGGATTGCTCGATCGGCGCAATATCAACGCGCTGAATATCTTTCAACAACGTCCAGCCGCCGAAAATCAGCCCGGCAACAAGCGCGATCATAACCAGAAGCGGGCCAAAGGCCGCCAAATTTACGGCACTTGTTCGTGTGGCCAAGCCGCCACCGAATACCGGATTAAAGTCATTTACCGCTGAAGCATTAATTGCGGATATCCGTGTTTTATCAGCGCCTTCGCGATGGCGGCCAAGGTCTGCATGCGCCCCTTTAAAATTGGATTCAGCGCAAAACCGGGCGTAGGTTGCCTCAGGGTCAAGCTCAAGGTAGCGCGCATAAGAGCGCACATATCCGGCCAAAAATCCTGTGTTTTCAAAGACCGAAAGATCGCAATTTTCGATAGCAGCGATATAGGATGCCTTGATACGGAGATCCCGCTGAACATCGAGCAAGGATTTACCAAGCGTCGCGCGCTCTCCGCGCAGTTCATCACCAAGGCGCAACTCGAATGAGTCAAAACCCTGTAGATCTACAGTTTCTTTTTCAGTGGATATCACTGTACTGCCCTTGTGTTCGCATTGTGCCAACTGAGAAACGAATCACTTCTTACCGAAGTCTTAAACGACTTGTAACATTAACTGCCGTGGTATTATGGATTTTTTAACTGCGCGTCCAGCGGCTTAAGCGGGAAAACGCCCACCTTTAACAAGCAACCGCAGTTCGCGCGAGCTCGCAATGCCGCCACAGGCTGTCTAGTGCGGTTACAAGCTCGTCCATCATCCCTGAATCATGCACTGGCGAAGGCGTAAACCGGAGCCGCTCGGTGCCACGCGGCACGGTCGGAAAATTGATTGGCTGCACATAAATGCCAAAATCGTTTAGCAGCGAATCCGACAGCATTTTGCATTTACCCGGATTGCCGACATGCACCGGCACAATATGGCTTGGGCTGTCAATCACCGGCAATCCCATAGCTTTAAGGCGCAATTTCAGCACCTTGGCTGCTTCTTGTTGCTGGTCACGCAATTCCTGATGCTCTTTCAGGAAGCGAATAGACGCCGCAGCCCCCGCCAACACAGCTGGCGGCAAAGATGTGGTAAAGATAAAGCCCGGCGCATAGGAGCGCACGGCATCCACCATTTTGGCAGACGCGGCGATATAACCGCCCATCACACCAAAAGCTTTGCCCAGAGTGCCGTTAATAATATCAATCCGGTCCGTAAGGCCCTCGGCCTCGGAAACACCACCACCGCGCGGGCCATACATGCCAACAGCGTGCACTTCATCCAGATAGGTCAGCGCACCAAATTCTTCGGCAAGATCACATACTTCTTGCAGCGGACCAAAATCCCCGTCCATTGAATAAACCGATTCAAAAGCGATGAGCTTGGGTGCGGCCGGATCAGCGGCCTCAAGCAGCTTGCGCAAATGGGCCACATCATTATGCCGCCAAATATGCTTTTCGCCTCTGCCACGGCGCAATCCTTCAATCATCGAAGCGTGGTTGAGCTCGTCGGAAAATATTATCAGCCCCGGGAAAAGCTTGGGTAACACAGAGAGCGTCGCGTCGTTGGCAATATAGGCCGAGGTAAAAACCAGCGCGTCTTCTTTCTGGTGCAAATCGGCAATTTCGGCCTCAAGTGCATTGTGATAAGCTGTGGTTCCCGAGATATTGCGCGTGCCACCCGAGCCAGCGCCGGCTTTCTCGAGCGCGTCATGCATGGCTTGCAGCACGACAGGGTTTTGCCCCATACCAAGGTAATCATTCCCGCACCAAACCGCGATATCCTGAACCCCACCATCCGGCCGATTCCACTTTGCCCGCGGAAACTGGCCTTTTTGACGCACAATATCCATAAAAACGCGATAACGATCTTCACTATGCAGTGCGTTAAGCGCCTTATCCAAATGTGCGTTGTAATCCATGAATCGGTCTCCGGTAATTTGTGTAGGTTCTATAGACTACATGCATTGTTTTTTCACCCAGCAAATTGCCGCAGATCAAAGAAATTTCGTTTTTTTCATCACTTTCGCGCCAATTGGTCAATATTTGCACTAAAAATTTCTTTGGGTAAAGCATTTCTACAGTGAATTATCGCTTATTGACGGCGGCTAAGCGGTATGAAAAACAGGCTCAATCGCAAAACACCGGCTCGAAATGACCAATTCATCCGCCATATCTTATAATTTGCGCCTCGGTTCGGAGGCCAAAACCGCCTTGCTTGCGCAAACTTTTGCCCGCCATTTGCAAGCGGAAGATGTGTTGCTGCTTAGCGGCGGCCTCGCTGCCGGAAAAACCTTTTTTGTGCGCGCCGCAGCAGATGCATTGGGCTCCAAAGATGCGGTGACCAGCCCAACATATACATTGGTAAATCTTTACCGTTCCCCAAAAGGCCCAATTGTTCATATAGACGCCTATCGCCTCGAAAATTCTGCCGCGTTCTCCGCGCTCGCCTTGGAGGACGAACTCGAATCCGGCATTGCATTTATCGAGTGGGGAGAGATGCTGGCTGACCTGTTTGACCACTGGGTGTCCCTGGAAATGGTGCCGGATTCAACCGATCATTCCGCACGTGAGGCCCGGCTAAAGGCTTTTGGCGCGCGCGGGAAGCTGCTGCTGGAAAAGGTTATCGCCGATTTTCCGGAGGCCACAGCATGAAGCTGTTTTTACAAACATCATCGGGCCAGCCTTCAATTGTGCTTTGGGAAAATGAAGTGCTTTTCGAAGCGCAATTCCCCCAGATGGCACGGCTGGATTACGGCGCCGAGCTTTTGGGTGCGCTAAACAGTATTGATGCGTCAATGGCAATGCTCGACGGCATAATCGTTGATATCGGCCCCGGGCGGCTTGGCTCTACGCGCACCGCTGTGGCCTTTGCAAATGGCCTCGGATTTGCATTAAATATCCCGCTCATTCCTTTGAGTTCTATCAGTATTCTTGGAATACACGCTGAAAAGACCCACCAACGCCCCTGCCTTGTGTTGCGTAAGGCTGCGCGGCGGCAGTTCCATTGGGCGCTGGTGCGAAACGGCTTGATCACCGAAACCGGATTTGCCGAACAAGCCGAGATAATTCCCACATCCTATGTTGGGCCAATCGTTATGGCGGGTGACGGTGATGCTGAATCCGTCGCCCTGCCCTCTTTACCCGATGTGCGCTGGTCCGGCATTACCCTTGCGCCGGGGGCCGCGCTGGCCGGGCTAACCCGTTTTTTGCATCCCGCCATTGGGCCGGTGGTGCCCCTGATAGACACGCGGGGGCTGGCTGATGGAAATCGATAATATCGCAGATACATTGTTGCAGGGTGGCGTAGCGCTTTTGCCAACCGACACGGTTTACGGCCTTTTGGCGGCGCCAGAGCATCAAAAAGCCGTTGCCAAGATTTTTGCGTTAAAGCGCCGTCCGATAGAAAAGGCATTACCTGTCTTTGTGGCCGATTTGGCACAGCTCGTAGCGCTTGGCGCGAAAATCTCGAAAAATGTAAAGCGGTTGCTGCGCAGCAAGCATATTCCCGGCCCGCTGACGCTGGTTTTGGAGCTCGAACCCGGCAAGGCACCACGTTGGCTCGGCAACAGGGCGGAAGTGGCTGTGCGGTTTCCTAACGACCCGTTTTTGCTGGCGCTCCTACGCGCGACCGGCCCGCTTTTGGCCACCAGCGCCAACGCCAGCGGGCTGGATACCCCCGCCGAAATCGCCAAAATCCTCACACAATTGCATGGCGTGCCTGATATCACACTTGACGGCGGGCCGCGCACCGGCACCGCCTCAACCCTGATCAACTGCCGAACCACACCCTTTAGCGTCATCCGCAAAGGCGCCCTGCTCCCCAATGAATTGGCGGAGATATTGGCAGCATGAGTGAACAGCTTATCCTCGGAATCGAAACCTCGTGTGATGATACCTCAGTTGCGGTGGTCAGCCAAACTGGCCGCGTGCTCAGCTGCAAGACCGCCTCGCAGGTGGAGGTCCATTCCGGCTATGGCGGAATTTACCCGGAATTTGCCAGCCGCGCCCATGTGGAGGCCATCATTCCGACCCTCGGCGCTGCAATGAAGGAAGCGGGTGTCAAACCCGAAGATTTGGCGGCGATCGGGGTCACGCGTGGCCCCGGCCTCATCGGCTCGCTGCTGGTTGGCATTCATACTGCCGCCGGGCTTGGCGCGGGCTGGGGGGTTCCGGTTTATGGCGTTAATCATCTGCGCGGCCATCTGCGCTCGGCCCTGCTCGAAGGCGGGCGGGTTACCTACCCCGCTTTGGTGCTGCTCGCATCGGGCGGGCATACGCTGATTACATATATGAAAGACGAAACCAGTATGGAACCGGTCGGCACCACGCGCGACGATTCCGTCGGCGAAGCCTATGACAAAGTAGCGCGGATGCTGGGCCTCGGCTTTCCCGGCGGCCCCGAGATTGACCGTATCGCACGCCAGGGCACCGCAAATATTCGCTTTCCCCGCCCAATGCTTGGCAAAGGCTACGCGTTTTCCTTCTCCGGCCTCAAATCCTCGGTGCGCCGCCATATTGAGCAAAATCCGGCGCCAATTGTCGCTGATGTTGCCGCCTCCTTTGTCGCTGCTTGCATGGATGTTCTGGTCGGAAAGTGCCGTACAGCCATCACCGAATTCAAGCCCGCCAGCCTCATTGTGGTGGGCGGCGTTTCAGCCAGTGCGCAATTGCGTGACGAAATGAAAAATCTGTGCGATGCCAGCGGCATAGCCCTCGCCCTACCGCCCCGCGAATGGTCGACCGACAATGGCGCGATGATCGCGATGGCAACATGGGATTATCTACTGTCTGACGCAGCCAAACTGATGGAAGTAGACCCAAACCTTCCGGTCAACCAGCTCTAAACAAAGCCCGGACCAGCAAGCGCCACTTCTTCACTATTCTTGAATATGGGAAATGGTGCTGCCGGAGAGAATCGAACTCTCGACCTCTCCCTTACCAAGGGAGTGCTCTACCTCTGAGCTACGGCAGCGATGCGCGTCTTCTAGCGAAGTTCGAACCGGAATCACAAGGGCTTTTTTCAGGCAATGCAGAAATTTCGCGAGCGCTCCATCTATTCGCGGCTTTGCGGTCGTGTTTGGTCTTGAAGATTACCGTCTGAGACCGAGCAACACGCCAGCCATAATAATCGTGGCAGCCGCTGCAAATACCCATGTGAAAGATTCTCCAAGGAAGGCAATCCCGCCGGCCAGGGCAATCACCGGCACACTTAGCTGCAAAATTGCAGCTTGTGTTGGCTTAAGCGCAGGCAGCACAGAATACCAAATTGCATATCCGATTCCGGAAGCCAACGCCCCCGATGCAATTGCCAGCGCAGCTCCGCGCAGGGTCATCTTGGGCTCGCTTGGCGCGGCCCACCACAGCAAGAGAGCCAGCGGTGTGGCAAGCAGAAAATTTGCGGCAGTGGCCCGGATGGGCGCATCGATGTATCTTCCGCGCAGCGAATAAATACCCCATCCGAGGGCCGCGACCCCCATAAGCGCCGCACCTGACAAATCGGGCACCGTAGCAGACGGCCCAAACAAAATGGCCAGCCCCAGCATACCAAGCGCCGCACCAAGCCAGCGGCCGGTGCTCGGCCGCTCTCCTCCGATCAACGCTCCGGCAAACATTGTGATCTGCACGCCGCCAAATAGGATGAGCGCACCTGTGCCGGCATCTAGCCAGAGATACGCATAGGAAAAACCGGTAACATAAACCAAAAGCGCTGCCACCGACACAAAGCTGGGCCGCGATAATATGCTCGTGAGCCCTCCGCGCACCGCTAAAATGACCGCCAGCATGGCAGCGCCCGAAAGCAGGCGCACCGCGCCAAAGGCCGCAGGGCCGATCTGCTCTTGCGCCAAGGCCCCCCGCACCAGCACCGAATTTGCCGCAAAGGCAACAAGGGCCACAAGGGTTAAAATTACAATCCGCATATGCCATCTAGCACATCTATTGTAATCTGCGCCGCAAAAATTTTCTGTGCAAACACACATTCACCTGTGCGCGACGTGTTCTATCGCTGGACCACTGCCACCGGAATCATGTAGAAGCGCGTATGAGCAAGGAAACGGATAGCACCCCCGAAAAGAAACCAACTGCCAAAGAGCGGCGCGACGCACGGATTAAGGCGGCCCTCAGGGCCAATCTTCAGCGGCGCAAAGCTCAAGGCCGGGCACGCAAATCCGCGGATTCGCCAAAGAGCGATTAACAGGCTAGCCGTCGGAAGGGCTGAATTTATGGATAAAATTATTGTCAAAGGCGGGAGCCCGTTGAGCGGGAAAATCCCGATCGCCGGCGCTAAAAACGCCTGTTTGACCCTGATGCCCGCCGCGCTTTTGTGTGAAGAGCCGCTGACCCTGACCAACGCGCCGCGCCTGTCTGACATTAAAACCATGACCGAATTGCTCGAATCACTCGGCTGTGAGGTTGCCTCGTTGCAGGGCGGCAAAGTGCTGGTGCTCGGAACGCAAAAGATAAGCAATCATACGGCGCATTATGACATTGTGCGCAAAATGCGAGCCTCCATTCTGGTGCTTGGCCCGATGCTGGCGCGTGATGGCGAAGCTGTCGTCTCGCTCCCGGGCGGCTGTGCGATCGGGGCAAGGCCGGTAGATATCCACCTCAGCGGGCTCGAAGCCATGGGCGCCGAACTCGATTTGCGTGAAGGCTATGTGCACGCGCGCGCTCCGGGTGGATTGAAAGGCGCCGAATACGAATTGCCTTTCGCCAGCGTCGGGGCCACCGAAAACCTTTTGATGGCAGCAACTTTGGCCAAAGGCACAACCGTGCTGAAAAATGTTGCCCGCGAACCGGAAATCGTTGATCTCGCCCATTGTCTGCGTGCCATGGGGGCGCAGATCGAGGGGGAAGGCACTGAAATATTAACCATTCACGGCGTTAAACGCTTGCATGGTGCCACGCATCGCGTGGTCACCGACCGCATAGAGCTTGGCACCTATATGTTAGCGCCGGTGATTGCCGGTGGCGAGGTTGAGCTTCTCGGCGGGCGGCGTGATCTGCTGGAAGCTTTTTGCGATAAGCTCGAAGCTGCTGGCGCAACCATCACAGAGACCGAAGACGGCCTTTCGGTGCGCCGTGACGGCCCAATCAAACCCGTCGACATCGTGACCGAGGTCCACCCCGGCTTTCCAACCGATTTGCAAGCTCAAATGATGGCGCTGCTTTCCTTTTCTGACGGGACAAGCGTGCTTGAAGAGCGGATTTTCGAAAACCGGTTTATGCATGCGCCCGAGCTGATCCGCATGGGGGCGCATATTGAAGTGCACGGCGGCCATGCAACAGTGCATGGTGTTAGCTCAATGAAAGGCGCGCCGGTAATGGCCACTGATTTACGGGCCTCGGTATCGCTCATTCTGGCCGGGCTGGCCGCCGAGGGTGAAACGGTCGTGAGCCGCGTTTATCATCTTGATCGCGGCTATGAACAACTGGTGCGCAAGCTCAGCGCCTGCGGGGCCGATATTCGGCGGGAGAAAGAATAATGACAGATGCAAGCTTTGCTGACGGTTCAGAAAACCCGCTGCGCCTTCGCGCGGAAAACCGCGACGATCTGGCGGTTATATCTGCGCTGATACAAGATTCTGTGGGCCAAAACGGTGAAACAAGTTGGCAACCAAAAAAACATCGTTTTGCGCTGCTGCTCAACCGGTTCCGCTGGGAAGACAAAGCCACTGCAAACAAGCAGGGGCGGCCTTTTGAGCGGGTGCAATCCACGCTGGTGATCGACGGCACGCTAAAAGTCGGCGGTGATGGTGTGGACCCGGCAGATAAAGAACAAGTATTCAGTGTCTTGTCACTCGCCTTTGCGCCTTCTGAAGACAGCGGCGGGGTTCTTTCGCTTATTTTATCGGGGGATGGCGCGATCCACCTAGATGTTGAATGTATTGATGTGACCCTCACAGATGTGTCGCGCCCCTATATTGCGCGCGCAAAACACGAGCCGCACCACCCGATCATCGAAAACCCTGAATAACGGTTGCACGCTGGCACTACGACGAAAAGCCCCAGTCTCGATTGTAGACCGGGCCCGAAAGACAAAGCGCACTTGATTATTTGCTGCAGCGCCGCGCTTGCCTTAGGCTCATGGAGGCTACGCCCCCATCGCCAAAGGCACGGTTTTCAGCTTAGCTGAAAACACGGGTTGCCGCCGGCGGTGGCCTCGCTGCGCTCGGTGGCGCTTGCGAATAGGCTGCGTGCGCGCTATGGGTTTGTCAGTATTTCTGGAGGTCTCAATGCCCGTTTTTCTCAATACCGCCGCTGATAATTTTGAATCTGTATTCGCCAAGTTTTTGACCGCAAAACGGGATACTGATTCCGACGTGCTTGATGTTGTAAATACAATTATTGCTGATGTGCGGGCGAATGGTGACGCTGCCGTTATCGAGTTGACCAGCAAATTTGACAGGCTGGACCTGACCCCGGACACGCTGGCATTTTCGGCTGCTGACATTGACGCCGCTGTAGCGAAAGTGCCGGATGCCGAACGCGCAGCCCTCAAACTGGCAGCGGATCGCATCCGCGCCTATCACGAAATGCAACTGCCAAAGGACGCCCGCTGGACCGACGAAACCGGCGCTGACCTTGGCTGGCGCTGGTCTGCGGTTTCAAGCGCCGGGCTATATGTTCCGGGGGGGTTGGCATCCTACCCGTCATCGGTGCTGATGAACGCTATTCCAGCGGCTGTGGCGGGTGTAAAAAACCTTGTGATCTGTGCCCCTACTCCGAATGGCAATGTGAACCCTTTGGTCTTGCTGGCGGCGCGGCTTTCGGGCGTTGAAACCGTGTATCGTATCGGCGGCGCACAGGCGATTGCCGCGATGGCTTACGGGACCGAGACCATCGCGCCGGTTGATAAAATCACCGGCCCCGGAAATGCGTTTGTGGCGGTTGCCAAGCGGCAAGTGTTTGGGCAAGTCGGGATAGATATGATCGCGGGGCCAAGCGAGATTTTGGTGATCGCGGACAAAGACAACAACCCCGACTGGCTGGCGCTGGACTTGCTTTCGCAAGCGGAACACGACGAAAGCGCGCAGTCAATCTTGATCACCGACGATGAAGATTTTGGCAAGACTGTCGTGCAAGCTGTTGAAAAACGGCTTAAAACACTGGAACGCCGTGAGATTGCCGGAAAAAGCTGGGCGGATTATGGCGCTGTTATTGTAGTGAAAAACCTCGACGAGGCCGCTGAATTGAGCAACCGGATTGCGCCCGAACACTTGGAGATTTGTGTGGCAGATGCTGAAGGAATGGCCGAGAAATGTATCCATGCGGGCGCGATTTTTATCGGGGCTTATACGCCCGAAGCGATAGGCGACTATGTGGGCGGGCCAAACCACGTGCTGCCGACGGGGCGCACGGCGCGCTTTAGCTCCGGCCTGAATGTGCTTGATTTTATGAAGAAAACAACAATTTCTCGCATGACCACGGGAAGCCTGCGTGCCATTGGCCCTGCCGCCGCTACACTGGCAAAATCCGAAAGCCTTGAAGCCCACGGGCTTTCTGTATTGGCGCGCTTGGAGGCCTTGAACAATGAGTGACAATAACCGCCTGATCGACATCGAACTCGACGATTCCGGCCTGCCCGCGCCCACACCGGAGATCGAGCAAGAACGGCGGGTCGCTATTTATGATCTGCTTGAGAAAAACAGCTTCACGCCGGTAACACGCGGCGATACCGAGCCGCCGGAGGGGCCTTTCCGACTTAAACTCTCGATCATTGAGCGGCGGTTGGTTTTCGTAATTATGAATGATTCCAAAGAGAAACTCGGTGAATTTCATCTATCACTTTCACCCTTTCGGCAAGTGATCAAAGACTATTTCCAGATTTGCGAAAGCTATTTTGACGCGGTCAAACGCCTGCCGCCGGCGCAGATCGAGGCCATTGACATGGGGCGCCGTGGTATCCACGACGAGGGTTCGCGGGTGCTGGTGGAGCGGCTGGAAGGCAAGGTCTTGCTGGACCACACCACAGCGCGCCGCCTGTTTACCCTTATTTGCGTTTTGCATTTTAAAGGGTAGCGCATGGAGACCCACCCCTCATCAGTGCTGTTTGCGTGCGACCATAATGCGGTGCGCTCGCCTATGGCGGAGGGCATTATGAAACGGGATTACGGCACGACAATTTTTGTGCAATCCGCCGGCGTGCACCATGATATGGAGGTGGACGGGTTTTCAGTAGCGGTTTGTGAAGAAATTGGGGTGACATTGTCCAAACACATGTCACGATCATTCGAAGAGATGGAGGAATGGGGTGACCAGATCGACGGGTATGACCTGATTATCGCGCTCTCGCCCGCCTCGCAAAGGGCAGCGCTGGAATACACACGCTATTACGCGCTTGATGTAGAATACTGGCCTATTTTTGACCCGACAAATCTTGGCCGCAACCGCGAGGAAAAGCTGGCAGTATACCGGCAGGCCCGCGATCAAATTCAAGCGCGAATCCGTGACCGTTTTGGCCCGCCGATCGAGGGGGAACCATGAGCGGCGAAGCCTTTGATTATTACATTCCGGTGCGTAAATCCGAGATTGTCTCGGCCATTTTGCACCACGAGGCGCTCTTGGCGACCGAGCGCCCGCATATGGCCAGCCTGATCCGCTGGCTCGCCCTGCTCTACCATATGGAATTTTTTGCGACCTCCGAGCACATCAAAGAGCTTTATGTCGGCCTAAACCCAGACCAAAAAGGCGATCAGCCGTTGGAAACCAGCGTGCCGCAACGGCAGGTATTCCTTGATGAACTTGACAAAGTGCTGATTGCTGCCAATTTCAGGCCGCTCACTAATGCGGAGGTTGAGGAAGCCGATAGCAAAGAAGGCCGGATACGCTCTGAAATTAAGGTAAAAGCCGGGGTGTTTTCCAGCGTCCGGTTTTATGCCCGCGGGCTGCGAAAGCAGAAAGCCGAGGTCGATAAATGGTTTGGGCTGCGCAGCAAATTCGTAAAAATCCCGACCTATGATCATGTGGTTTTTGCAATGATCCCCGGGCTAAATGCCAGCAAGAAAGACATAAAACGCGCCGGTTTGCGGCAAGGGGCCGCCTATTTGCAGCTGTTTCGCCATATCCCGTTGGCTGATTTGAAAGCGCTCTATCCAAATGCGCGCGCGCAGGTGAGCTTGCTGCGAAAAGGCCTGATCGCGGCTTCGACGGTTATCGCCGGTGTGCCGCTTCTGATGAAGATAATCCCGGCGTTGACGGTGCTTCTTTTGGTCATCGGGGCCTATTTGGGCATTTCGGGCAAAGTGGAAGATGATACGCTGAAAAAGGGCGTAGCTGCAGCCACTGTTTTGGCAGCCTTTATCGGCTTGGGCCTGCGGCAGTGGACAAGCTATGACCGTCACTCTTTGCGCCAACACAAGCTGCTATCCGACCACGCTCACTCCAACAAGCTCAACACCAACGCCGGCTGTTTTGATTATCTGATTGCGGCCTCGGAAGATGCCGAAGTGAAAGAGGCTTTTTTGGCTTATGCCCTGCTTCATTTTCACGGCGCGCCGCTCAGCATGGCCGCCCTTGATGAAAAGGTTGAAAGCTGGTTTAAAAAGCGCTTCGAAATCGCAATTGATTTCGAGATTGACGACGCGATTAGCAAGCTGGAGCGCCTGAGCCTTGTGGTGCGCGATGGAGATATGTTTAGCGCGGCCCCGCTTGATAAGGCGGTTGCAGTCTGCGCCGATAACTGGCGGCTTTTATCGTCCAATATCGCGCATGGCGGCATCGAAGAAGACAAGCTGGAGTTTTTCCAACTCTAACAACGTGGCCAGCCTGCTGCGCTCAAATTGAGTCGGTTAAACTGATTGCGGGCCTTAAAATGCGGCGCATTTCTTATTGTCGGACGAGGCACGGGGTCCTGTAACAGAATATTTCGGCCAAAATGCGCAAATTCAATCTGCTTGGTGGCTTTTGGCTTGAAATTCAACCAAAATAGCTCCATCTATGCCGCGCGGGGGGCTGTCCCTCGTGTGTAATTATATTGGAGACCACATGGCCAAGGAAGAACTTCTCGAATTTCCCGGTGTCGTGATCGAGCTTTTGCCCAATGCGACCTTCCGCGTGGAGCTTGAGAACGGCCATGAAATTATCGCCCATACTGCGGGGAAAATGCGCAAAAACCGCATCCGCGTGCTTGCCGGTGATAAAGTGCAGGTAGAAATGACCCCCTACGATCTGTCCAAAGGGCGAATCAACTACCGTTTTAAATAATGAATCTGATTCTGGCCTCTGCCAGCCCGCGCCGTGCTGAACTGCTGGCGCAAATCGGGGTTGTGCCCGATGCCATTACCCCCGCCGATATACACGAGACCCCGCTTAAAGCGGAACGCCCGCGTGTGTATGCGGGGCGGCTCAGTGTGGAAAAGGCGCGGGCAGTGCCCGGCGAGGGGCTGATTTTGGCGGCTGATACCGTGGTCGCCGTTGGGCGCCGGATATTGGAAAAACCGGTTGATGCCGCGCAAGCTAAGCAGTTTTTGCAGCTTCTTTCGGGGCGGCGGCATCGGGTTATTACCGGTGTAGCGCTGCGGCACGGCGAAAAACTCTGGTCAAGACAGGTCGAAACCGCGGTGCGCTTCAAGCACCTTTCAGCGCCTGAAATAAAAGCCTATATCGCGTCAAACGAGTGGCAAGGCAAAGCGGGCGGATACGGGATTCAGGGCCTCGCCAGCGCCTTTATCCCGTGGATTAGCGGCTCTTACAGCAATGTGGTCGGCCTGCCTTTGGCTGAAACCGCCAACATGCTCTCCGGCGCCGGATACCAGCTATGGAGCACGCCATGAAAGGCCGTCAGATACTCGTAGATTCCATAAACGGGCAGGAAGCTGCCGCGCTTATGGTCGATGGTCAGCTCGATGACTTTCTGCTTGATAGTAATCGTTCGTTTCCCCGCCCGGGCGCTATATATCGCGCCGCGGCTGACCGCCCGCTCAAGGGTATGCATGGCATGATGCTAAAGCTCGGCGATGGCCAAACCGGCTTTTTGAAAGACGCACGCGGCGTTAAGCCGGGCGAGCGGCTAACTGTGCAAATCAGCACCTTCGCGGAAGGCACCAAAGCCGCGCCCGTGGCGCTTCGCTTGCTGTTCAAAAGCCGATTTGTGATCGTGACCCCGGATGCTCCGGGGATCAATGTTGCCCGCTCCATACGCGATGAGGAAGAGCGTGTGCGGCTTTTGGACCTCGCGTATGAAGCCTTTGACGGCATCGGGCACGGACTGATACTGCGCTCGGCCTGCGCCGGACAAAGCCGCGAAGATATTCTGGCGGATATCAGCCAGATGCTTAATATTTGCAGCGATATTCTGGCGGACCAAAGCACAGAGCCGCAGCTTTTGCTGGATGCTCCCAGCGCCGGAAATATGGCTTGGAACGAGTGGACAACTCCGGCCCCCGACGCCTTTATTGAAGAAGATGGCTGCTTTGAGCGCCACGATCTTTGGCAGCACATAGAGGCGCTGAATGCACCAAAAGTGGCGCTTGATGGCGGGGCATATATGTATGTCGAACCAACCCGCGCGCTGGTTGCAATTGATATCAATACAGGCGCCGATTTCAGCCCTGCTGCCGCGCTAAAGGCAAATATTTCGGCCTGCCGCACTCTGCCCCGCGCCCTGCGCCTGCGCGGCCTCGGCGGGCAGATCACCGTTGATTTCGCACCTCTGGCCAAGAAAGATCGCCGCCAGATCGAGCAAGTGATAAAAGCCGCCTTCAAAAAAGACAGCGTCGACACAATGATTCTGGGCTGGACCCCGCTTGGCCACCTCGAATTACAGCGCAAACGCAGCCGCCTGCCACTGGAACTGAAATGACCTGCCCGATCTGCAAAAAAGAAACCGATGAAAAATACCGGCCGTTCTGCTCAAAACGTTGTGCAGATGTCGATTTGGGCAAATGGTTTAACGGAAGCTATGCCAGCGCGGCCGAAGAAATAGAGCCGGAAGAAGCCGAGGAACTGGCTAGATTTCTCGAACAAAAACCGCTGCAATAGTTACGGCATAAAAATCCCCGATTGCCTGCATAATCCGCTGGACAGCCCCCCCAATCTCCCCTAAAACGCCCTCACCCAAGGCCGTTGGCCAAACCCGTGCCCGGGTAGCTCAGGGGTAGAGCAGTGGACTGAAAATCCTCGTGTCGGTGGTTCAAATCCGCCCCCGGGCACCATTTATTACCAATCGTATATTTCTAATAAATTTGTAACCGCGCGCTCTAAAACAGTTTGAGATGCGGCTCAGGGGTGTTAGTCTTGCAACGGCTCAAATACGAAATACTGGTGATATAAGTGCGCCTGCTCAGACAGGGTGAAGGGCTAAAATGCGAAAAATTCTGACAATTTCACTCAATCCGGCTTTGGATTCGGCCGCCGACGTGGCCGTTGTGACACCCGATGTGAAGCTGCGCTGCGTAAATCCTACGCTTGAACCCGGTGGCGGCGGGGTAAATGTATCTCGCGCAATTAAACTGCTGGGCGGTGAAAGTGCGGCTTTTGTGGCATTGGGCGGGGCAACGGGGAACATGATGTCCGAGCTTTTGGCTGAGGAAAACGTTCATTTTACCCGGTTTGACGGGCCGGTAATGACCCGACAAAGCTTTGCAATTTCGGAAACTGAAACCGGAAAGCAATATCGTTTTGGCCAGCCTGGGCCGGTATGGCCTGCGCAAGACGCCGCGCGCGCGCTTGGCGAGATCAGGAAATTGCTGGAAAAAGACATGTTGGTTGTAGCCAGTGGCAGCTTGCCACCCGGTGTTGCCGATGATTTCTATGTGAAGCTTGGCTTGATGATTGCCGACGCGGGCGCATTAATGGTGGTTGATACATCGGGAGATGCGCAACAGGCGATTATGGCGGACGGTAAGGGGTTGGTTCATGTTTTGCGTATGGATCGGCATGAATCCGAGATTCTCGCGGGCCGCCCGCTCACGACCCTCAAATCAGCCGCTGATTTTGCGCAGGATGTCGCAAAAAAAGAACATGCAAAACTCGTGATATTGGCGCGAGGTGCCGAAGGCTCGGTATTTGCCACAGAAGATATGCGCTTTCATTGGGTCGCGCCAAAAGTGCAGGTTATTAGCAAAGTAGGCGCAGGTGACAGCTTTGTTGCCGGGCTCACCTATGGCTTGGCGCAAGATATGAGCCTGCAAGACGCAGGACGACTGGCCACCGCGGCTGCTGCCGCTGCTGTGCAGTCGCCGGGTAGCCAGCTGTGCAAAAAACCGATGGTGGATGCACTGTTAGAAAATACAGAATATGCCGAAATTTAGAAAAGTCAGGTAGCTAAGGCCGTATTTCCAGCCGCGCCCGCAACACGCGCAGCATGTTTTCGCCCATCACCTTGCGAATGGTCGCTTCCGACATCCCCAGTTCAAGCAATTCAAGTGTAATCACCGCCAGTTCCGATACGTCAAAGGTGGTCGCGATAGAGCCGTCAAAATCGGACCCAAGTGAAACCGCATCCGCGCCCACTGTCTCAATTGCGGCAAGAATTGATTTCGCGATCCCTGCCGGGCTGTCTTCGCAAGTGACTTCAAACCAATAGCCCATGCCGATCACTCCGCCTGTCGCAGCGATTTGCTGTATGAGGGTGTCATCGATGTTGCGCTTGGTTTCACAATGAGACCGGATGCCGGTGTGGCTGAGCACAATCGGGATATCGGTCATCTCCAGCACATCGCGCACCACTTGCTCGGAAGAATGTGCCAGGTCCAGAACCAAACCGCGGCGCTCCACTTCCGCCACCACCTCGCGGCCAAATTCAGTGAGCCCGGCATTGCTGTTCCCATGCAATGAGCCGCCAAGCTCGTTGTCAAAGAAGTGCTGCAAGGCAATGATCCGGTAGCCCGCTGATTCTAGCCGAAGCAGGTTTTGCAGCGACCCTTCCAGCGGGTGCGCCCCTTCTATTCCCAAAATTCCACCAACGATTTTCTCACCGTTGGACCGGCGCTCGAGCACCTCCTCCAGATCAGCAATCGTGCGGATAATCTTCAGGCTATCGGGCGCGGCCAGTTGCATATCCGCCAGCTTTTCAGCCTGATAAAGCGCGCGCTCGGCAAGGCTTGTCCAGGTGCGCAGCGGCCAAAGCTGGGCGATCGCCAGCAAGGTGACATTATCAAATGCCACGGCTGAATTCTCGGTGTAATTCAACCCTGCCGGAGATTTCGTTACCGCTGAAAACACCTGTAGCGCAACATTGCCTTCGATAAGGCGTGGCAGGTCCACCTGCCCATAGTTTCCGCTTTTGTTCAGGTTGCGATTCCAGAGCAGGCTATCGGCATGCCAATCCCCGATCGTCAAGCTGTCATGTAGCGCACGGGCCCGATCAGAGATAAGATAAGGCGCATGGTCAGCCACAGTGTTACGCTCGCGCTCAACATATCCGGGGCCAAATATCAGCAATCCGACGCCCGCTAGAATGCCGATGACCAATAAAAAAGCGAGGGCTTTTTTCAAAAACCGCATGCTCGTAAATCCCTCTTTACAAAGGCCAAAATACCAAAATCGCCGGAATACTCACAACTACAACGATAATTTCCAGCGGCAGCCCCATACGCCAATAATCGCCAAAACTATAGCCCCCGGGGCCTAAAATCAATGTGTTGTTCTTATGGCCAATCGGGGTCAAAAAAGCGCAGGATGCGGCGACGGCAACCGCCATAAGAAAAGGATCGGGATTCACGCCGAGCGTGGCGGCCATCTGGATGGCAATCGGGGCGGCCACAATGGTGGTTGCGGTGTTGTTCAGCACATCAGAAAGGGTCATGGTTACGACCATCAAGATGGTGAGGATGGCCCAAGGCGGCATACCGGTGGTGAGGCCGGTCAACCAGCCTGCAATTAGCTCGGTGCCGCCCGAGGTTTCGAGCGCTGCCCCAAGCGGGATCATCGAGCCGAGAAGCACAACAACCGGCCACGAGATATGGTTATAAATCTCGCTTAGCGGTAAAATTTTGAACAAAACAAAACCAACCACCACCAGCCCAAGCGCCACCGGCAAATACACAAGCCCAAAGCTCGCCAGCGCCACAGCTATGGCAAACATGCCAATTGCCAGCCACACCTTTTTTTCTTCGGTCACCGCGAGGCCACGCGCCGCGAGCGGCAGGCAGCCCAGCCATTCCACCACTTGCGCGCTTTGGTCACTCGGCACCAAAAGCAGCAAAATATCTCCGGTTTGCACCGGTGTCTTGCGAATGTGGCTCTTTATATTTTGGCCTTGTCGCGCGATGCCCATCAGAACGGTGCGATGGCGCCAGCCAAGGCCAATCGCCATCGCCGTTTTGCCGTTAATGCGCGATTCCTCGGTTACCACCACTTCGATCACGCTGAGCCCTTCGCCATCGGCACGCAAGGCGTCTTGCCGTTTGGCCTCTGCAAAATCAAGCGAAAGCGCGGCTCGATATTCATCGAGCGCATCCGGTGTTGCTTCGAGCACCAAAGCATCACCCGCTTCCAATCTGGTTGCCTGCGCCATGCCATAGCGGCGCTTGCCGCCACGCACTACGCCAAGAATTGCCACATCGTTTTTCTCGGCAGCTTCATAAAGCTCCGAAACCCGCTGGCCGATGAGCTTTGACTCAGCAGGAACCGTAAGCTCAGCAATATATTGGGCTATTTCGGCCATTGGGTCACTGCTCTCGCCCCCTTTGGGCTGAGGAATGAGCCGCCACC
>Ga0316205_10000985_pt1 | contig 40588 bp, 32 predicted proteins | sample 3monthpyrite_MG_FD_204941 | JGI IMG/M metagenome (GOLD analysis project Ga0316205, IMG submission 204941) | Microbial mat bacterial communities from mineral coupon in-situ incubated in ocean water Damariscotta River, Maine, United States -... | ecosystem: Environmental > Aquatic > Marine >...
CCTTGTTTTGCTTGTGCAATCCATTCTTGCTCTTGCGAGCTGGCAAACAACTTTTTGGCATCAATTACCCTTGAGTTATTCAAAAATTATTTCTCTACAATGGTTGTTATAAAGTTAGATGCAGTATGTCAAAAAAGAGTTTAAACACAATAACTATTAATTTCACTGTGCTCTTATCTTTATGATATATTAAACGAAATTTATTTTTTCAAAACCCAACTTATACTCAAATTTATCTGATAGATAGAATTAAAAGGACTTTCCTATGAAAAAACTACTCATATCTAGCGCCCTATTTACTACGTTATTTTTACAAACCGCTTTCGCAGAAAAAGCGGTTGAAGAAAACACTATTAGCTATTCGGCCAAATACAACTCAGCGGAGGGAGACATAATTTACTTACAGGCCGATGCTACTTTTGCTTTGGGCGATAATTTTGGCTTTACCGTAGGCGCCAACAACCTAAATTTGAACTTTTATGATGAAACGGATAATGCCCAAAATTTACGGGTAGCTGGCTTTTTTCGTAATCCAGAACACGGTAGAATTGAGTTAGCTTACCAACAGTTCTTTAGTAATGGCGAAAATGAGGACTTATACAGTATTACCGGTGAATATTATTTGGAAAACTGGACTGTGGGTATGTATGCCATGTCTGATGAATTATCTGATTTAAATGATGCTAATATTTATGTTAATTTTTATTTTACCGACAATATTCGATTAGATATCGACTTGCTTGATGCCAGCGACAACTCTGTGATTTCTACCACCTTAAATTTTCAAGCATCTGATTATATCGGTAATGAGTGGCAGTTTAATTTATCTTACGGTGAGGGTTTTTGGGATAATGATAACCAATGGGGCATTGGCGTGAAATATACCCCTGAATATAATGATACCCTAAAACGCTTTTATCGTAATTACAGCACCAATATCAAATCTTTCTTTTTTCTTTAAGAAGAGCCTGGCTTAAGACACAAAAAAAGCGCCAATCGGCGCTTTTTTTCGTTCGGTGTAAAAGAAATAAAACTTATTTCTTAGAAAGAGCACCAAAGCGTTTGTTGAATTTATCAACACGACCACCAGTCTCAGCAGCTTTTTGCTTGCCTGTGTAGAATGGGTGACATTCAGAACATACGTCTAAGTGAATGTCTTTTTTAGCCGTTGAGCGAGTTGTAATAACATTGCCACAAGAACAAGTTGCTTTAAACTCAGTATAATTAGGATGAATACCGTCTTTCATGGGGACCTCTATATCTCTTTCGAGAAAATGGGCGTATCGCCACTTAGCCGTTTATTAGTGTTAATAAAAAATATCAACCTGAAACGCTAAGCACCATACGGTGTAAAATTAATGGAGGCGAATAATAAAGGATCACAGTAACGACTGCAAGTAAAAGAGAGCCAAAATGCTTAAAAACTGACTTATTCTTATTAATAGCCTAAACGCCTTTATTTACAGCAAGATTCAGATAATATAAGCCGTAAATATTTATCAATATTACTTAAAATAATTCGTGCCTACACAATATGTACAAGTAGCTGTGCCCGTACCTATGCGGCAGTTATTTACTTATCAAGTACCAACAGAAATGCAAACGCCAACAATAGAAATTGGTGAACGTATTGCTGTGTCATTTGGCGCAAGGCAAGTTATCGCCATTGTTATCGCGGTTGGTACAGAACTTGACGCTTTTGTTGATGTAAAAAGCGCTATTGATGCTAAAAAAATAAAGCCAATATCAAAACGTCTGAACGATAGCTTTCATTTAAGCAAGGCTTTGGTTAACTTTCTACAATTATGCGGCAATTATTACCATCACCCGCTTGGTGATGTCTTTCAACAAGCACTGCCTAAACTATTACGGCAGGTGAAAAGTGTAGATATAAAACCACCTATGGTTTGGCAAAGTGTTGAAATAACACAAAGCCGACTACAAGAACAATTAGCAAAAATTGAAACTAAAGCACCAAAACAATTTGCCCTTTATCAATTAATAGCGAAACATCAAGGTATTAGCTGGGCTGAATTACGAACTTTGGGCTACAGTAAAGCACAGTTAAACACTTTAAGAAGCAAAGAATTGATAATTGAGATAAAGCAAAAGCCCTGTACCTTTGTTTGGCAAGATAAAAAGTTAGCACAAGAAAACAAGCAAGTTTTATCTACCGAACAAGCCATTATTGTGGCGGCAATTAATCAATCATTTGAACGCTTTGCTTGTCATTTAATTGATGGTGTTACTGGCAGTGGTAAAACCGAAGTGTATCTACAAGCCATGGAAAATGTAGTGGCAAACAGCCAGCAAGTGTTAGTTATTGTGCCGGAAATAGGGTTAACCCCGCAAACCTTATTACGATTTGAACAGCGCTTTAATGTGCCTATTTGCTTGCACCACTCAAATTTGAATGATACCGAGCGCTTAGCTACTTGGCTAAGCGCGCAACAAGGTAATGCTGCTATTGTGATAGGTACACGTTCAGCTGTTTTTTCACCATTACATCAACTGGGCATGATTATTATTGATGAAGAGCACGATGGTTCCTTAAAGCAACAAGATACTTTTAGATATCACGCTAGAGATATCGCCATTTTACGTGCTCGACAGCTAAATATTCCTATTGTTTTAGGTAGTGCCACTCCGAGTTTTGAGTCGTTACAAAATGCGCTTTCTGGAAAATACCAATACCACCAGTTACGCAAACGTGCTGGCAAAAGTAATAAAGCTAAAATAGCCTTAATTGATGTTGCTCAACAACAAATGGAGTTTGGTTTATCCGGTACTTTAAAGTACGAAATAACGCAAACCCTAGCTAGGGGCGAACAAGTATTAGTGTTTTTAAATCGCCGAGGGTATGCGCCAGCAATAAATTGCCAAGAATGCCACTGGCTTTGTGATTGTCAACGCTGTGACAAACCTTATACTTTTCATCAAAAGCAGCAACTATTAATCTGTCATCATTGTGGCAGCCAAAAACGTGTGCCAAGACAATGCCCTAGTTGTGGCAGTGTTCGCATTGCGCCAATTGGTCAAGGTACTGAGCAGTTAGAACAACGGATAAGTGAAATTTTTCCTGATGTTAGTGTTGTCAGAATTGATCGAGACAGCACTCGAAAAAAAGGTGAGTTGGCTAAATTATTACAAGAAATAACCGATAAAAAGCATCAGTTGTTAATAGGCACACAAATGCTTGCCAAAGGTCATCACTTCCCTGATGTTACTTTGGTGGCCGTGCTCGATGGCGATGGTGCATTATTTAGTTTTGATTTTCGTGCTAGCGAACAAATGGCACAACTACTGATTCAAGTTGCAGGACGAGCCGGACGTGCTAGCAAACCCGGCAAAGTATTAGTGCAAACAAGCTACCCTGATCATCCCTTATTGCAAGACTTAGTGCACAATGGTTATCAACACTTTGCTAAACAAGCACTGGTTGAGCGAAAACAAGCATTACTGCCCCCTTTTAGCTTTCAGGCTTTATTTCGTGCGGAAGCAAATTATCCTAGCTATCCTGAAAAATTTTTACGGGCACTTACTGAGCTCAATATAGTTAACTGCCAGTTTGCCGGCCCAGTACCAGCAGCAATGGAAAAAAAGGCAGGCAAATTTCGTTATCATTTGATCTTACAGGCTAAAACTAGAAAAGAGCTGCATGTAGCCGTTTTACAATTACTTACTGCTATTCCCAATAATGAATGGCAAAAGAAAGTACGCTGGAGTTTAGATATCGATCCTATTGATTTAAACTGGTAGTCTTCTTGCTTGTAATTAGAAATCACTTAAGGATAGAATAGCTAAAATTTTCCCGACTCTTCTGCTGTTCATGTCAAATCAAGATTATATTTCTCGCACACCACCGAAAAAGAAAAAAAACAGCCCTTATAAGCAAAAAAAAACTGAGCCCGCAGCTAAATTACCCGCTAAAGCCAAGATTATTGGCGTATTAGTCATAGTATTAATTGCCGCATTTGCTTACGGTTTATGGTTTTTAAAAACTAGCCCGACAACCAAAGCCCCCTTACAAACAAAAAACCAAGTGGCCGCAAAAAAAGAGCAACATTTACCTGAGCCACCAAAAGAAAAGTGGACCTATGTTGAAAACCTAAAAACCAAAGAAATTGAAGTGGGCCAGTACGAAGTAAAACAAAATGGCCCTTATAAAATGCAATGTGGATCTTTTAAAACCAGAGCACAAGCAGAATCGGTGAAAGCTAAAATGGCATTTGTTGGCATTTACAGCAAAATTAAAGCCGCACAAGGCAAAACTCGCACTTGGTATCAGGTTGTATTAGGCCCTTATGAAAGAAAACGGGTCGCAGAGCAAGAAAAACACAAACTCAGAAAAAATAACATTAATGACTGTCAAATATGGCTATGGAAAAATTAATCGCTAATTAAAGTCAGTTCGCGCCTTGAAAAGTCAGTATTAATCCCTACTTTACTTACAATGTAATAATTTAGATTGGAGTTAAAGTGACTACTATCGTTTCAGTTCGACGCAATGGCAAAGTAGCTATTGGTGGTGATGGTCAAGTTTCCCTTGGCAATACGGTTATGAAGGGAAATGCCAAAAAAGTTCGCCGTTTATACAATGATAAAGTACTGGCTGGCTTTGCCGGTGGTACAGCAGATGCATTTACTTTATTTGAACGCTTTGAAAGTAAACTTGAGCAGCATCAAGGGCACTTAACCAAAGCTGCGGTTGAATTGGCCAAAGATTGGCGCAGCGACCGCGCGTTAAGAAAACTAGAGGCTTTACTTGCTGTTGCTGATGAAACTGCCTCATTAATCATCACAGGTAACGGTGATGTAGTGCAGCCAGAGCATGATTTAATTGCGATTGGCAGCGGCGGTAATTTTGCCCAATCAGCGGCAACCGCGTTGTTAGAAAATACCGACTTAAGTGCCAAAGAAATTGTTGAAAAATCATTAACAATTGCCGGTAATATTTGCGTATTTACCAATCAATCCCAAACAATAGATGAATTGTAATTGTAGGTTGGGGTTTCCCCATAACTACGTAAGCGGGAACTTGTTCGCGCTATAACGAAGAAAGCGCGATTAAAATCCCGCCTACAATTTAAGAACACGAGGAATAACACATGTCAGATATGACTCCCCGCGAAATTGTCCATGAATTAGACACTCACATTGTTGGTCAAAGTGATGCCAAACGAGCAGTCGCTATTGCCTTAAGAAACCGCTGGCGCCGCATGCAATTAAATGAAGAATTGCGCAATGAAGTTACACCCAAAAATATTTTAATGATAGGCCCTACAGGGGTCGGTAAAACAGAGATTGCTCGTCGTTTAGCGAAATTAGCTCGTGCACCATTTATTAAAGTGGAAGCAACTAAATTCACTGAAGTTGGTTATGTTGGTAAAGAAGTTGAAACTATTATTCGCGATCTTGCTGATATGGCGATTAAAATGGTCAAAGAAGATGAAATGAGTCGGGTGCAACATTTAGCCGAAGAAGCCGCTGAAGAACGTATTTTAGATGTTTTACTACCGCCCGCTCGTGATGGTTTTGGCAATGCCGAAAAATCTGATAACGACAGTGATAACAATAGCACTCGCCAAATATTTCGTAAGAAATTACGTGAAGGTAAATTAGACGACAAAGAGATTGAACTCGATTTAGCTGCTCCTCAAGTAGGGGTTGAAATTATGGCGCCTCCTGGTATGGAAGACATGACTTCGCAGTTACAAAGCATGTTCCAAAATATGTCCAGTGATAAAACCAAAAAGCGCAAGTTGAAAATTAAAGACGCTTTTAAAGCGCTGCAAGAAGAAGAAGCTGGAAAAATAGTTAATCAAGACGATATTAAACAAAAAGCTATTTATGCTGTTGAGCAAAACGGCATTGTTTTTATTGATGAAATAGACAAAATTTGTAAGCGAGCTGATAGCAATAGCGGTGGCGATGTTTCACGCGAAGGTGTGCAGCGGGATTTACTACCACTCGTTGAAGGCTCTACAGTAAGCACTAAGCATGGCATGATCAAAACTGATCACATCTTATTTGTTGCCTCTGGTGCTTTTCAAATGGCAAAACCTTCTGATTTAATTCCTGAATTACAAGGGCGTTTACCAATAAGAGTTGAGCTAAAAGCATTAACAACAGAAGATTTCGTTAGAATATTAACCGAACCTTTTGCTTCATTAACTGAGCAGTATATAGCCTTAATGGCTACAGAAGGCGTTAGCATTGAATTTAGTGAAGATGGTGTTCAAGCGATTGCCAATGCAGCATGGCAAGTAAATGAAACCACAGAAAATATTGGTGCTCGTCGTTTACACACTATGATGGAGCGATTAACTGAATCCTTGTCTTTTAATGCGAATGAACGCTCGGGTGAAACCATTATAATTGATAAAAATTATGTCGATAAAACCTTAAATGAAGTGGTTAAAGATGAAGATTTAAGTCGCTTTATATTATAAGTTAATTTATAAAGTTATTTATAAGCAACCGGATAAAAAGCGAGTTTAGCTGTTATGGGTATTAAGCAATTTATTATTAACAATGATGAAAAAAAGCTTACCGTTAATTTTATTAAGGGTAAATCGGCTTCTTTAAGTTTTGAATATTTACGTGTTTTTACCCCTACAGCAAATAATTCACCAAAACAGCAAACCTTGGTTACCCATAAAAAGCTAGTGCAGCTAACGGCAATAGAAAATGTCGGCAAACATGGCTTTCGATTAATTTTTGATGATCAACACAGCGCTATCTATTCAAGTGAATATTTAGCGCTGCTTATCAAGGAAAACGAGCAACGTTGGCAACATTATTTAATTGAATTGCACAATGCAGGGCATTCTCGTGAAGCCATGATCAATATAACCCAGTTATAACACTTCATATCAATTATTTTTAAACAACAAAACGACTGACTTCATTATGCAGCACTTGCGCTTGTTGTGAAATTTCTTCACTCATGTGCTCATTTTGTTTCGCTGACTCGCCCGATTGCTCAGTAACATCACGAATCATCACTACATGTTGATTCACTTCTGACGCTACTGTGCTTTGTTCTTGAATAGCGGTGGCAATCATACTGTTCATATCCATTATCAGAGAAACATCTTGGGCTATTTCTTCTAACATGGTTCCAGCTGAGCTCGCTTGTTTAGCACTTTCTTCACCTTGATCCCGACAAGTTGCCATCAAATTCACAATCTCTTGGGTACGCTTTTGCAATAAGCCAATAATGGTTTCAATTTCTTGAGTTGAATCTTGGGTTCTACTGGCTAGGGTTCTCACTTCATCAGCAACTACTGCAAAACCTCGGCCTTGTTCCCCTGCTCTTGCTGCCTCTATTGCTGCATTTAATGCTAATAAATTGGTTTGCTCGGCAATGCCACGAATAACATCAAGTACAGAGGCTATAGTGATACTTTCTTTCTCAAGTTCTTTAACCACATTTTCTGAGTCGAGTAGTTTTTCAGATAGGTTGGCTATCTGACTAATGGTTTGATCAACCCCTTGTTTACCTCTATCAGCATTAGTGTTGGTAGTTTCAGCTTTTTGTGCTGCATCTTTGGTATTATTAGCAATTTCATCGACCGTGGCGACCATTTCTGTCACAGCCGTCGCAACTAAATCGGTTTGTTGCATTTGCGTTTCCACGCCTTCATTAGCATTGTGAATATTTTCACTTAAACTACCTGTGGCATTGTTAAGGGTGCCAACAGAGCCATTTACTTCAACAATTAAATGCCTAAAACTTGTGAGCATTTGATTAAAAACATTGGCCATATCCGCTAATTCATCGCTACCACTCACATTAACCTTAGTCGTTAAATCATTCGTTTTTGCAATATGCTCCATCACTTTTTTCAATTCAGTAATACGGGTTAAAATACTCTGGCTTATAACCCAAGCGAGTAACAAACCAATCACTAAAACAATAAAGAAAATGCTATAAGCCATGGTATCCACAAAACTGGCATCATCTTCAACCGCTTGCTGACTTTTTTTCATTAGTTGCTCCAAAATGCCATCTACTTGATGCACTGTGGCGCGCATTGCACCTAACAAGCCCATTTTTTCGTGATAGCCTAATTGCTTTTGTGCGGTTACTAAATTGATAAAAGCAGTTTCATAGCTATTTAAAAGATCAATTATTTGGCTTTTGTTCGTTGCTGAAAGATCACTAGCGTTAACATTGTTTATAAGTTTGGCGGCGTTATTTTTTAATCGGTCAACATATTTATCATCAAGGCGTAGCATAAAATCTTTTTCATTACGCCTTAATTGCAACATTTCACTGCGAAGTTGAAAATTATCATTACCGATTAATTCTTCAACATCGTGTACTGCATTTCTTAACTCGCCATACAAGCCATCTTTCGGGTTTAAGCCTATGCGTTGCTGTGTTTCAGTTAGGCTTTTAAAATGCTGGTTGTACTTAGTTAATACTGAACGCATTGCTGAAAATTCACTTAATGAGGAGCCTGAACTTGAAAAAGACTGCTCTAACGATCGAACTTGTTGCTGAAGCCCGGCAATATTTTTTTCAAACTGATTAAAATACTTAAGATCTTTGCGGGCGAGAAAGTCTTTTTCATTGCGCCTTAGTTGCAATACAGAGCTTTCAATCTTACCAATGCTAGCGGCAACCTCAATATCATGCTGTAGAGAATTACTTGCATAAGTAAGTAAAACAAGCATCAAAACCATAGCAAAAATCAAAATGGCTGTATTGGCAATTAATTTATGTTTTATTAGCATAGCTGTGACCTAACTTTTATTTTTAGTGATGAATTAAAATATAAAATTAAGTATAGATAAGAATTTGAAAATTGTATGGTTATCAGATTTTTTCTACAGTGCTTGAAAGGACAAGACTAACTTGCTTCACTACTAGGATGTTTTCCTAACAAGATAGGTAAGTAATTTTTCTTCCGGTAAAGGCTTATCGATAAAATAGCCTTGTACTGCATCACAACCTAAATTACGTAAAACGTTCAGCTGTTCACGGGTTTCAACACCTTCTGCTAAGACTCGCTTACCTAAACCATGAGAAAGTTTGACCATAGATTTAACTATGGTTAAATCAGAATCATTCGTGGCAACTTCGGTAATAAAGCTGCGATCAATTTTGATTTTATCAATAGGCAATTTACGTAAATACGACAATGAAGAGTAACCTGTACCAAAATCATCAATAGACACTTTTATGCCCATATTTTGTAAGGTAACAATAGTATCCATAGCTTTAGCAATATCTGTCATCACGATATTTTCAGTAATTTCTAATTCCAAATATTTCGATGGTAAATTATTACTGAGTAATAAATTTTGAATTTTGGTAATCAATTGCGCGTCTTGAAACTCAACAGCCGTAATATTCACAGCAACGGCAATTCGACGTTTATATTTTTGATACCAACGAGCATTGGCACTACAAGCTTTGTTTAATATATAGTTATCAAATTCACTATTCATATTTAAAGCATCTATATCATCTAAAAAGCTAGCCGGTGACAATAAGCCTTTTTCAGGATGTTGCCAACGCGCCAGTGCCTCAACCCCTTCTAACCTATTAGTTAGCAAATTAAGTTGCGGTTGATAATATAAAACAAATTCATCGTTTTTAATGGCTTCTTTAATTTCTTTTTCTTTTAATAATAAACGTTTGCCTTCAGCCTGCATTCCTTGTTCAAAGGCTACAGTGGCAACACTAGTCGTTTCTGCATGATGTAAAGCTAAATTAGCATTTTGTAACAGTACCTCGGCATCATTACCATCATTAGGAAAGGTACAAAAACCAATACTCGCCTGAATGTGCACATCTTGACCAAGGAAATAGTAGGGGCGGTTCACAATTTGATGAAGGTGATCCGGCACTTTACTGATAGCTGAAGCTTTTTGGTATTCAATAACAAACATAAACGAATCACCACTTAATCGACCTACGGCTTTGGGCAATAAAATACTGTTATTTAAGCGTGTTGCTACTTCTCCTAAAATATAATCGCCTGTTTTCAAACCATAAGTATCATTAATAAACTTAAACTGCTTAATATCAATAAGAAATATTGCCAATTGATCCGATTGCTTGCCGGCTAAAACCATCGCTTCTGACAGTTTATCCATGACTTGGCTGCGATTAAGAGCGCCAGTTAATGAGTCGTGCTTACCTAAATACTGTGCCTTGCTAATGGCATGTACTGCCATATTACGCTCAGCACCTTGCATCCAAATAAGTAAAATAAAACCTAAAACGCTGTGCGCGCCAATATCAAAATAAGCGATAAACTGTGAAAATTGATTAAACCAATGCTCTGATAACGCCATGATGGAAACAAACGAATAAAGTAAATAACGAATGCCTAATAACAAGCAGTAACCAAGTAGTATTTTACTAGAAAAGTGTGGCTTTCTATCAATAAAAAGATAGAAACTTGCTGCTAAAAAACAGCAGGCAAAAATAAAATTTTGCAAACTGACTTTAAGATAAAAACGATTGAAAATATTATTATCGTCAAAAGCATAAAAGGTGGCAGCACAAACACCAATAAATATAGCTAAGCCAATAAAGGTAAAATGAATATTTTGCGATAGCTGTTTTTTTACCTTGGCGCTATAAAGGCCAAATAACAGGAACACTATAAATAGATAAGCACTAACCTGTTGAACTTGTCCATAAAACAACTGTAAATAGTCATTGTAGGGGTGCATTCCTGAATTAGGTAACATGGCGCTGCTGGCATAGTAGCTAGTTAACGCGATTAAACTATAAAACCAGTATTTTACGTATTCGCGGGTAAAAGCACGAAAATACATAAAAAAAACAAACGATAAAACAGCAAAAACACTTGCTTGAGTGGCAAATAAAAAAGCTATGGAGTCTACAGTTGCAAACATTGAGTGGTTTTCTACTTTTTAGAATAATCGCTACCCTATTAAAGATAGTTTTACTATAAAATACAAGTCACTATTTTAATTTCATGACAACGAGTTATACTGAGGGTGTTTTATTATCTATTTAAAGACTATTTAAAGAGCACTTTTATGGAATATGATACTTCTCAGTTATGTGATACCTATGCAGACTTAGTTGATGTTGTTGATCCTATCTTCAGTAATTATGGTGGCCGGCACTCTTTTGGCGGTAAAGTTGTCACCATTAAATGTTTTGAAGGCACAGGATTAATTGAACAACTCGTTGCTACTGGCGGCACAGGTAAAGTACTTGTTATTGATGGTGGCGGCTCAACAAGGCGAGCGTTAATTGATAGTAGCATTGCACAAATTGCAGCCGACAACGGTTGGGAAGGCATTGTTTGTTACGGCAGTGTTCGTGATGTTGATGCGATAGAAGATATAGAGCTGGGTATTCAAGCTTTAGTCTCTATACCTGTTGGCGCAAATGATAATGAATTTGGTGAAACCGATGTAGCTATCAACTTTGGCGGTGTTACTATCTTACCTGACGATCACATTTATGTTGATAATACTGGTATTATCTTATCGCCAGAGCCATTAGATATTGAGTAAGTTTTACTGCTAGTTTATCACTTGCAGCTTATTCCTTGATATTGGTACTGGGTTTTGTTTCTGGATGCTGAGCAAACCACCTTTTCAGCCATATTTCTATCTCGTCAGGTACAACACCACGGTTAATGATGTCCCCTTGCATTAGTTTTCCGCCCATCATGGTAAAAGTATTGGCGATATCATCACGATTAATATGGGTGCCTATCAAGGGTATATTCATACTACGTGTTAAAGTAATTAACGCATTAATAATAGCTTTATCCGCTCTATTATCTTCTTTATCTGCCAGTTGCTGACAGTTTATTTTTATCTGATGAATTGTCATTTTACGTAAATAACGTAAAGACTCATAACTGCCAGAAAAGTTATCAATAGCAATAGCAATGTCTAAAGATTTCAATTGATCGATAGTGTTTTTAGCCCGCTGACAGGCAGATAACATCACTTGCTCACTCAACTCTATCATTATATATTTACCGGCAATATTATAGTTTTTCATCTGCTGCTCAATATAATCTATGAGTGCTGGTTCAAGTAAATTCTTACTAGAAAGCGCCACTGATACTCTTTGCTGAACACCGAGTTTATGCAAGGTAAATAACGCTTTAAATGCTTGTTTAAACATTTGTTTGGTTAATAAGAAAACTTCACCACTGTGCTCAGCCAAATCGATGAAATCAAGTAACTCTAATGGCTGATCTTCGCTCGCATACCAATGCACTTTTAATTCAAAGCCAGCCAGCGAATTATCATTTACATTAACTTGCGGTTGCAAATACCAGCGTAAATCTTCAGCTAAAATATCTTGACGCAAACGCTCCATTAATCGTAATTGTTGCTCTGTATATAACACTGCACTGTTATCAAAGTATTGAATTTTTTGTTCGTTTTTCGCTCCCATTAACAAGGCATCAGTTGCGTGCGACACAATTTCACTAACACTGTTGCCATGTTCACCACTTATAGCCACACCAAAAGCTAATTCAAAATTTAACGAGAAACTTTTAAAACTCATAGCATCTGGCACGGCTTTGGTTAGTTGCTGACATAAGTCATCAATAACATCTTTGACATCATGTTTAGTGGTCGACAAATCGAAAACAACTAAAAAGTCTAAACCTTGTAATCTAGCAAGTTTGACCGTTTTCGGGCTAGTATCAAAACTTAGTAAGTGTTGATTCTGTTCAGTATTTTTTTTCAAACAGAAAGCTAACTGCAACAGCAAAATATCAGAATTATGATGCCCTAATACGGTGTTTACCTGTTGAAAATTAATCGGTTTAAATACCACGGCTGCCATCTTGGCACTTTTATTTGCTTTCAAGGCTTGCTCAAATTGCTTTAAAGCATGTTGGGCGGTGGGTAAATTAGTAGTTAAATCGTGGGTGTAGCTAAAAAGATCATCTTGAGAAACTTTTTGAACTGCTGATGTTTCAGTATTGTTACCTGTGAATTTATTCCATAGTTTAAGTCCATAAAAAATGAGCACAGGTAAACTTAACCCAAGTAAAAAAGCATTAATACTGATAGCAGAAAAAATTGAATCCTGTGCTGAAAATGCAGAAGGTGAAAAAAACGAACTAAAAATAACTAACCACAAAGCAAGAGACACTTTCGAGCCCACACTAGCAATACGTGCGAAAACGTAGGATACAGAGCCTTTACAACTATCCATATTAAAGCCACCATGAAAGTAATTTAAACTAAAATTATATACTAGCTACAGCTTAAATCTAGCTAACTGTGCGTTTAAATCATTTGCCAAGGCAAGTAAGTGTTCACTTATCTCTTTACCTCTAATAGCATCTTCGCTAGATTTTTCTGCTACGTCACTGATATTCACCACATTAACATTAATTTCATCGGCGGCTAAATTTTGCTGCTTAGCTGCATCTGATATCTGGCAATTAAGCTCATCTAATTCTTTTATTTGCGTGGTTATATCAACTAATAATTTCGCCACATTAGCAACATCTTCAGCTTTTTCATTCGCTTGTTGACTAGCATCTTCCATTGAGTTTACTGCACCTTTAGCGTCTTGTTGCAAACCACCTATGGTTGATTGTATTTGATCTATCGACTCACGAGTGCGCGTTGCTAATGAGCGCACTTCATCTGCTACCACGGCAAAACCACGCCCTTGCTCACCAGCACGGGCAGCTTCAATAGCTGCATTGAGTGCCAGTAAATTGGTTTGTTCGGCAATGCCCGTGATCACTTCTAAAACACTGCTAACTTCATTGGTTTTATTACTCAATTCAGTGATCATATTGGTGTTTTCAATCACTTTATCACGCAATTCATCAATACCAATTTTTGCTTCTTCAACTAAATCTAGACCTTGTGATGCTTGCTCACTCGCTGATACTGATTTATCGGCAGCACTTTGCGTATTATGCTGTACTTCATTTGCTGAAGCGTCTAATTGATTAATAGCAGCGGCTACTGAATCGGTACCATTTTTTTGCTCTAATACCGCAGCTTTGGTTAAGGATGATATTTCATCGACATTTTGCGCTGACGTAATAAGCTTACCTGTGGCATCTGATATGGATAAAAAGCTTTCTTTGAATGTTTTCATCATACCATTTAGCGCTTTGCTCACTTCGCCCAATTCATCATGATGATTAATTTTTATTTCTTTATTTAAATCAAGGTTCTGTGCAACTGTTTTGATGGTGTTTCGCAATCGCTTAAGTCTAAAGAACACGAGTTTTTTCAAGGTGTAACTTAAAAATCCAAAACCAATAATAGTAATAATCAGTTGCAATATCGTCGCTTGGGTAATAGAACTAGCAATAGATGCATCAACCGCAGATAAATCATAAGTAATTTTAACTGCGCCAAGAATTTCATTATTAGCAACTTGGTGACATGTTAAACAATTAGTGCCACGATAATTATCGCTGGCTTTAATGGGCATAACAAAGCTCATCATGCGTTTACCATTTTCACTAAATTTTTCAAATGCTTTAACACCAGACAACCCTTGGCGTTCAAAGCTTGATTTGGCGCTTTGGTCAGCATGCCCGTCGCCAAAGACTTTGGTTAATGCTGGCGCTCTTAATATACGTGCTTCAACAATATCCTCTTGGCTGACTATTTTATCTTGAATGATTTTACGATTGGCAATAGTGCCCGTTAACATCATGGTATTTACTGAATCAAAATAATTCAGGGCTAAGCTTTCTAGATTACGCTCAACAAGATCTTCAGCTAAGCTTTTTTCATCATTGTAGAAAAAAAAGATGGTGGTACTTAAAAACACTACAGCAATTAATATTAAAGCCGTGTTAATTTTTTTAGCTAAAGAAATTTGTTTAAACATAATTTTCCTAGTTATTGACAAAATTGCACTATACCCAAATAGTATAGTGCTCTATCGGCAAATAAATGAAAAGCTTAATGTTTATTAATTTCAAACAACCTTTTATTTTTCTTCAAAATAAAACTTAGCGCGTTTATCATCATAGTTACCAACTTCATTCATGGTATCAGCATTATATAAACGACCATTAACCATGGTGTAAATCACTTTATCGCTTACACGAATATCTTGACTAGCATCGCCGTCAACTACAATTAAATCAGCCAGCTTGCCAACTTTAATTGAACCTAATTGTTCATCTAAACCTAATGTTTTTGCCGGAGATATAGTAGCGGTGCGCAATGCTTGCAGTGGTGTCATGCCGCCTTGTGCCATCATCCACATCTCCCAGTGCATAGCTAAACCTTCACGTTGACCATGCCCCCCCGCATTTACATTTACGCCCAAGTCTTGCATTTCTTTTGCAACTTTAGCGACATTAAAGTGATTGTAATGATGTAGTGGCGCTTTTGTGCGGCGCATCGAGCGCGGATCTAAAAATTCACTAGGCACATACTTTCTTAAACGTGGGTGCAACCAAACATCTGTGGTGTCATACCAGTAATGTTCACCTGAAATACCGCCATACGCTACGCCCATGGTTGGTGTATAAGCCATATTAGACTGCGACCATAACTGTTTAACATCATCATAAATTTTGGCTGTTGAAATTGAATGTTCTAACGTTGTATGACCGTCAACCACCATAGTTAAATTGTGCTGCAGTAGTGAACCACCTTCTGGCACTACTAACATTTCTAACTCACGCGCTGCTTGAATAAACTGTTGACGCTGATTTCTACGTGGTTGGTTGTAGCTTTTAACACTAAAGGCACCGGCTTTTTTCAAACGCTCCACATGAAATTTAGCATCATCTAAGTTATCAACATGAGCGGTATAACCTGCAACCGTAGCGCCGTATAAAATAGTACCGGTAGAAAATAAGCGTGCAGCCACAATATCACCGGCTTTTTGCATTTCGCTAGCAGCAAAAAATTCAGTGGTGTCGTTTGAAGGATCATGAATGGTGGTAACACCTAGCGCCAAACCTGCGTAATTTTTCCAGTTTTGTTGGGGAATAATTTCATTGCTGCCTTGAGGACCATGAGCGTGAGCATCAATCAAGCCGGGCATAATACTTTTCCCAGTAATATCCACTATTTTGGCTGAGCTTGGAATAGTAACTTCACCCTGTTTACCTAGTGCTTTAATAACATTGCCATCGATTAAGACCACACCATTGTCGATAACTTGCTCACCTTCCATAGTAATAACTTTACCACCAACAAAAGCCACTAAACCAACCGGTTTATCTACGGATTTTTTATAGCCTAAATAGGTTTGCTGAACATCACTTTCTTTATCCAATTTTTCAGCTTCTGCTACTTTTTTATCCTTTTCGACACTTTTATCTACATTAGTGCTTTTTGCTGTTATTTCAAATAAGTTACGAACACTTGCTTGATATAAGTCAGCACCTAAACTCCAATAAAGTTCATCAGAGCTGCCATTCCAATTGATACCTTCACCGGCTCGAATCGATAACTGTTTTACTGGCAGGTTAGTTGCTTTAGGGCCAATTGTAATCACTTCGCCACGCTCAACAAATGGGGTTACAAATACCTTAAAACGCTCTGCAAAAGCAAGATATTCACCATTAGGCGAAACACGATATTCAGTAGCAAACTTACCTTGATATAACGCTTTATCGTGTTGTCCATCTAAGTCTACACGCGCTAATTGTGGTTGTTCACCATCGCGAATTATGTAAATTCTATCATTACGTTTACCAAAGTGAGCTTGCACCCCTGACTTTGTTACTAGTTTAGTTTTTCTGTTCTTACTTTCGCCTTTAGCAGAAACAGCATAAATCCCCGGATGTAAGCCCCATGTTGGATCGGTAATATAACCCCCGGAAACTTTACGATAAATCACGATTTTGCCATCGGGAGAAAACGTTGGCTCTATGTATTTACCCGGTTCATTAATTAATTTTTTACCTTTACCGCCTCGACTTGAAACAATACGAATTTGCCCAAGGCTTTGATCATTCCACGTGGCGTACACTATTTTTTTACCATCGCGAGAAAAGCTTGGGTTTAATTCAAAATGATTAGCTTGTTTGGTTAAACGTTTGGCTTTACCAATCGCTTTACCATTTTTCAAAGTACGAGTGTAAATATGCCCCATTGACTCAAAAACCACTTTATTGCCATCAGGTGAAATATGCACATCTCGTAGCATTTTTACGTCGAACTTATCTTGGTCAATATGTTGAGTAAACTTTAACGCTTGTTGAATTTTTTTAGTTGTTTTGACATGAAAGTCAATAACTTTAGATTTTCGGCTGCTGACATCGAGTTGGTTAATTTTTCCGTTATCCCAAAAAACAATGCTTTCGCTGTCAGGTAACCAAGCTATGGTTGGATACACGCCATGAATCGCCCAAGTTTCTTGCATATCACGCTCTAAGCCGTCATATATTTTAATTTCTTCGCCACTTTGTAAATTATACAAGTACAAGTTTGACTGGAAATCATCTCGACTAATAAAAGCTAAATATTTACCATCTGGCGACGGTGTTGGGCGAATAGCGCCGCCTTTACCTGAAATAATAACTTCAACTTCACCGGTTGCTAACTCAAGGCGTTTAATTTTATAAATGCCTTTTTCGGAGTCTTTAGAGTAGTGAAAAATTTTGCCCGGTGTTGCATCTTGTGAAAAATAAACATATTTTCCATCGGGAGAAAACGCCGGCTCGCCTAAATCTTTTTGTTGATTTGGACGCTTGGTCAGTTGCACCCCTTTACCACCGGTTTTGTGATACATCCACACTTCGCCAGCACCTAAAGAACGTGAGCCAGTATAATGTTTACGACCAATTAAGTAATTACTATCTGGTGACCATGCAGGGCTATTAAGTAAACGAAAAGTTTCTTTTGATACTGCTTTAGCGTTACTGCCATCACGGTTCATGATCCATAAATTATCACCGCCATCCTCATCAGAGGTAAAGGCAATATATTTACCATCAGGACTAAAACGTGGTTGCATTTGCCAAGCAATATCAGTCATTAGCGCAGTAGCTTCACCACCTGAAATAGGCATAGTATAAATATCACCTAATAAATCAAAGACGATGGTTTTTCCATTAGGGCTAACATCAACATTCATCCAAGTGCCAGAAGTCACATCAATATTGGCATCTTTAAATTTGCCTTGAGGGGAATTAACAGACCACTTGGCTTTTTCAGTTGAGGTCTTGTCTTTGTTAGTTTCTGCTGCGCTAACGTGTGTAACAATTGGTAGCGTTATAGTGGCAATAACTAAGGATATTGCCTTTATTTTTTTTATTGTTGGGAACATGTCTCAGTACCTTAAAGAGGGTAAATTCAGGTTTATACTTTTATTGAATACAATATAATGCAATTTGACTAGCACTAACACCTTTCACCGAGCTAATGCGACAATTAACATAAAATTAGCGGTGAACTACAAAAGTTAAATTTGATAGCCCCAGCGCGGCATGATGGTTTGCTCAACGCCTATGTGATCTAAAATTCGCCCTACCATAAAATCAATTAAATCATTGATAGATTCTGGTTGATGATAAAAACCTGGGGCAGCAGGCATTATGGTGACACCTTGCTGCGAAAGACTGAGCATATTAGTTAAATGTATGGTCGAAAAAGGCGTTTCCCGAACCACTAAAATAAGCTGACCACGTTCTTTAATAACAACGTCTGCAGCACGCTCTATTAAATTATCACTCATGCCTTGGCTAATAGCAGCTAGTGTTCCTGTTGAACACGGACAAACCACCATTTGTTTAGGTGCGGCCGAGCCTGATGCAACTGGCGAGAACCATTGCTCTTTGCCGAACACTTTAATTTGCTCAGCCTTGGCTTTAAATTTTTCAGTTAATAAATCACTTGCCGCATCAGGAGATGATGGCAATTTAAAGTTTAGCTCAGTATCAAGTACCACACGCCCGGCACTAGAGCACAACAAATATATTTGATAATCAGCAGCAATTAAGCACTCAATAAGCCGTAAGGCATAAGCAGAGCCTGAAGCGCCGGTTATCGCCAAGGTTATTTTTTTATTAAAATTTTCCACGCTACACCTTATTTATTTAAATTCGCTAATGCTGCGAGCAATTTTTCATGAATATTACCAAAACCGCCGTTACTCATAACAACAATAATATCGTCTGTTTGGCTTTGTTTAATGATAGTCGAAACTAAATCATCAATACTTTTTTCAACAAAACATGGCACCTGACATTGATTAACCAGATCATCCATTGACCATTTGATATCTTCATCTTGAAAAATAAATACTTGGTCTGCTTGTGCTAAAGACAAGGGCAAAGCATCTTTATGCACTCCTGACTTCATGGTATTTGAGCGTGGCTCTAACACAGCAAACACACGACCTTGAGTCTTGTTATTAACATTTTGGCTATCAACTTGTGCGCGAACCCCTGCTAGGGTTTTTGCTATTGCCGTAGGATGATGAGCAAAATCATCATACACCTTGATGTGATTTACCTCACCCTTTAGTTCAAAACGACGCTTGGTGTTGATAAATTCCCCCAAGGCAGCAATAGCAATATGACTTGGCACACCGGCATGGCGCGCGGCAGCTATCGCCATTAAAGCGTTATCAATATTAAAATCACCAATCAGTGACCATTTTACTGTGCCTTGCTCTTCGCCCTTAAAAGTAACGACATATTCACTACCATCTGCAATAAGTTTTCTCGCCTGCCACCCCTGCTGACAAGCGCTTTGCTCGTTTGGTGTCCAGCATCCCATAGTGAGCGTTTCATTAATTGCTTCTTCATTTTTCGGCGATAAAATTAAACCGTTACTTGGCACCATACGAATAAGGTGATGAAACTGGCGCTGAATGTCGCTAAGATCATCAAAAATATCGCCATGATCAAATTCTAAATTGTTGATCACTAAGGTTCTTGGCCGATAATGCACAAACTTAGAACGCTTATCAAAAAAGGCGGTGTCGTATTCATCAGCCTCAATAACAAAAAAAGGCGCGTTGCCAAGGCGAGCAGAGCAGTCAAAATTTTGCGGTACGCCGCCAATTAAAAATCCCGGTGTTAGCTGAGCATAGTCTAAAATCCACGTCAGCATACTGCTGGTGGTGGTTTTACCATGAGTACCCGCAACTGCCAACACCCAGCGGTCTTTAAGCACATTTTCTAATAACCATTGCGGACCAGAAATATAAGGAATATTACGATCAAGCATATACTCCACCATGACATTGCCCCGTGACATAGCATTACCAACAATCACTAGGTCTGGCTCATCAGCAAAATGCTGCGTTTTATAGCCTTGCTTTAATTCAATACCCAGTTGCTCAAGCTGTGTACTCATTGGCGGATAAACGTGCGCATCACAGCCGGTCACTCGAAAACCAAGCTCTTTTGCCAACGCGGCAATACCGCCCATAAAGGTGCCGCAGATACCAAGAATATGTAAATGTTGAGTTTTATTTGTCATGAGCAAGGAGAAAACACTGAAATAGGATGAAAAATTATAATGGTTAATATACCTTACCCGTCTAGGACAAGTAAAAAACTATTGGACAAATAATGTCAGCAACAAAAGTTAGCAGCCTTCATGTTTACCCAATTAAATCTACTGCTGGCATTAGTTTACCCTTTGCTAAAGTAGATGAATTAGGATTAGCCTTCGATAGACGTTTTGTGCTCAGTGATCTTTCAGGTCAGTTCATTACCGCCAGAACCGAGCCAAAATTATGTTTGGTGCATTCTAAACTGATTGAAAATGGTTTATCGCTGTCGGCTGCCAATATGTCTGAGCTCAGTTTATGCTATGAAAAATTTAGCGATGAATATCAAAATGTAACAGTTTGGGGTGACGAGATTGACGGGCAGCTTTGCTCGACAGAAGCTAACCAATGGTTTAGTGATTACTTGCAGCGACCATGTCAGCTGTTATTTTTTGGTACTAAATCGCACCGAGAAAGAAAAAAAAATACAGACAAAGCTCGAAAAGTTGCCTTTGCTGATGGTTATCCATTGCTATTGATTTCACAGGCTTCCTTAAACGATCTCAATACTCGCCTTGAAAACAATCAACAACAAAAAGTGTCTATGGCACATTTTCGGCCAAACATCGTTGTTGATAATTGCTTGCCTTTTGCTGAAGATGGTTGGCAGCACGTTCGAATAGGCGATGTTGAATTTAAAGTCAGTAAGCCTTGTGAGCGCTGCATATTTACCACGGTTAATCCTATCACTGGCGAAAAGCATGCTGAGCTACAACCGTTAACTACACTGAAATCATACCGACAAACACCTAATGGCGAAGTTTTATTTGGTCAAAACTTAATCCCATTAAACAGCGGTGAACTTAAACTAGATGACAAATTAGTGGTGTTAAGCAAAAAAGATAAACCTAACTTTAATCAACTAGCGCAAAATTCAACTACACTACTAACAACAGAAAATAAAACGACTCAAGATAAAAATGAAGTATCGCAAGGACAGCCTATGCAACTTACTTGTCAGCAAATAATTATTGAAACCCATGATGTAAAAACCTTTGTTTTTACTTGGGCTAGCGCTAGTCAAATGAATCAACTTGCTGGGCAACACATTAATTTACTTGTGAACATTTTTGGTGTTGACCAGCCTTGTTGCTACACCATAGCTTCAGCGCCAACAACTAAAAATGAACTTAGCTTAACCATAAAAAAGGTACCTAATGGTAAAGTGTCTAATTTTTTCCACGACCACTTCAAAGTGGGCGATAAGGTTAGAGCCCGCGCACCTAGTGGAAATTTCCATCTTCCTGAAAAAACACCTAAAAAAGTTTTACTGTTATCCGCAGGAAGTGGCATTACGCCGATGTTATCTATGTTACGGTTTATGACCGAAAAACAAATTAACAACCAGATTATCTTTTTTCATAGTGCTCACAGTGAAGACGATCTAATTGCTCAAAATGAAGTTAACGCTTTAGCAAAACAGCATGGTAATTGCCAAGTAATTTATACGTTGACACAAAAAGTTAATCCGCAATGGCAAGAATATCAAGGCCATTTAAGTGAGCAAATGCTCGCTAACATTCCGAATTTAATACACTACGAAGTTTATGTTTGTGGCCCTGAAGGATTTAGAAAAACAGCACAACAACATTTACGTTTGCTAGGTTTACCCAAAACGCAATACCATTATGAAACGTTTGGCAGCAAAAAAGAGATAATAACCTCACCCACAATTGCTGGTGATATAAGTAAACCAAACAAGCAAAAGTTAACTCTTAGTTTTGAAAAATGGCACAAAGACTATCAAGTAAAAAACTTGAGTAACAACCAAAAGACCATATTAGAGCATGGCGAAGATGCCGGCTTAATTTTACCTTATTCATGCCGCGCTGGTATGTGCGGCAACTGTAAAGCTAAGCTTATTAACGGCAAGGTAAAGCAACTTTCAAGTGATGGTTTAACTGCTGATGAAAAACAAGACGGCTATATTTTATGTTGCTCAGCTATTGCGCTGAGCGATGTGGCGATTATGCACAACTAATTGCGTATTTGTATTGATGAGTTATGATCTATTTCTCCTTCTTCATCTATAGTAATAGCTTTGTCGTCCATTTGCACAACCGCTAATTTCCCTTCTGGCGTTGTTCTAACGAAAGATAAAGTATAACCAAAGTGGCTTATTTCACTTAAAGAACACTGCTGAGCAACACTTAACTCTTTAAGTAATTGCTTTATTTTTGCTTCGAGCTTACGTCTTTCTTCTGGCATCAAACTATTCCTGTTAATTTCCATCTTCTATCTAAAAGATAGCAATATAATCTAGATATTCCTAATTAATGTGTTTTTTATAATAGATATGAATGAAGTAAACTAGACCAAGGTCGAAAAAGCTTGACGTAAATCAACATATCGAAGCTATTTAACAAGTTAATTTGAGAAGTTGATTTAAATCAACTCTTCAAGTCATATCGAGTGTAAGAATTAGCCCATAGCGTACAAATAATTACAAAAACGAAAAGTACCTACACTTATTTGAATGAATTATAAAACATAAAACTGGGATAATGATGATGAAAACAGCAAACTTAAGCGCAAAAAAATTCACACTTTCTATATTAACCGCTGCTATTTTGGCAGCTCCTTCAGCTTTTGCAGCGGAGCCTACTCATGCTAAAGGCATTAGTGACGCACTCGCTGATACTAATGCTAAGTTATCATTTCGTGCTCGTTATGAAGGCGTAGGTCAAGATGGTAAGGACGATGCTAGCGCTTTAACAGTACTAAGTCGCCTCACAATTAATACGGGGGCATACCAAAACTTTTCTTTAGGGCTTGAAGTTGACAATGTTAGCGCACTCGTTGATGACTACAATGATATAGGTACTGATTATGTTGGCAGCGAAGCTGTTATTGCTGACGCTGAAGTGACAGACATTAACCAAGCCTTTGTTAAGTACACTAATGGTGACTTATCAGTAAAAGCGGGACGTCAACGTATTAATCATGACGGACAACGTTTTATCGGTGGTGTAGGCTGGCGCCAAAATGAACAAACTTATGATGGTTACCGTTTTCAGTATAATGCGACGGAACAGTTAAATCTTGACTATACCTATGTTTACAATGTGAACCGCATCTTTGGCCCTGATAGCAAAAAAGCAGGAAAATTAGGTGGTGAATTACATTTGCTTAATGGCGCATTTTCTATTAACAAAAAACATAAAGTTTCTGGCTTTGCTTATATTTTAGATTTTAATACCGCAGCCGCTTTATCTACTAGCACTTACGGTCTTTTATATAACGGACAGTTCGGTCCCGTTAAAGTATTAGCCAGTTATGCAACCCAAAGTGATAACGGCGATAACCCAAACAGCTTTGATGCTAGTTATTACAATGTTGAAGCTGCAACAAAATTGGGTAGCTTCACAGTAAAAGCCGGTGTTGAAGTATTAGGCAGTGACAATGGTGTTGGCTTTAGTACCCCGCTAGCAACATTGCATAAATGGAATGGTTTTGCTGATAAGTTTTTAGGCACGCCTGCTGATGGTCTTGAAGATATCTACATCACCGGTGTTACTAAAGTAAAAGGCGTTAAGCTTGTTGCTACTTACCATGACTTTTCTTCAGATGTAAATGGTATTGACTATGGCTCAGAAATTGATTTAGTCGCGGCTTACAAAGTTAATAAAAACTATAGTTTATTAGCTAAATATGCCAACTATAGCAGTGATAGTTTTGCCACAGACACAGATAAACTCTGGTTAATGCTAACTGCTAAGTTCTAAGTTCTAAGTTCTAAGTTCTAATTAGCGATAAACAGTAAGAAAAGTTTACAAGGCACTCAACTCACGTTAAGTGCCTTTTTTGATCGCTAATTTACTTGATTTTAATTCGCTCAATAAAATTGTGATTGTCCTGTGCTTACTGAAAGATTAGAATAGCCGCGGTTTTCATGGTTAGGCTTAATCCCTTTGTTATTAATGATCGACAATTACGATTCTTTTACTTTCAATTTAGTGCATTACTTTCAAGCACTGGGGCAAGAAGTACAAGTTTTCCGTCATGATGAAATAAGCATAAATAAGATTGAGCGCCTAAAACCTGAGTATTTAGTTATTTCCCCTGGCCCGTGCACACCAGACAGTGCCGGCATATCTTTAGCCGTGGTAGCTCATTTTGCAGGAAAAGTTCCTTTGCTGGGTGTTTGTTTAGGTCATCAATGCATTGCCCAACATTTTGGCGCCAAAGTACTTAAAGCAAAAAAATTGATGCATGGCAAAACCAGTCTGATTACTCATAATGGCGCAGGTTTATTTCATCAACTTAACAATCCTTTGCAAGTAACCCGCTATCACTCACTAATTGTTGATGAGCAGTCTTTGCCTCATGAGTTTATAGTTACCGCATGGAGTCATGATCAACACGGTAATAACGAAGAGATTATGGCATTTGAGCATAAAGAGCTTGCCATTTGCGGTGTGCAGTTTCATCCCGAATCAATTTTAACAGAGCAAGGTTCAGCACTATTAAATAATTTTTTGGCTAGGTATTGTTCAAATAATTCTTTAACATAACCAAAGATAACAACTTTATAACATTAATGCTTTGATAACATCGCCCGATAACCTTAGAATAAGCGTTTGCTCTTTAGCAGCCCGTTCAAAATATATATTTATAAGACACTAACTAACCTTTATGCAATTTTTTGATAATAACGACACAATTTCTGCCATTTACCAGCAATCAATAAGCCTAGCTATAAGTAAAGATTTTGCTGAGCAGCGCCACGGCAAGGTGAATTTGGTTGATTTTCAAGGTAGCGAACAAGAAAACCGCCGCAGAGAGTTATTGTCAGTTGAAGTTAAAGCACAGCAAGAAAAAATAGTGGCGGCGCACGGAGAAGAACACTTCCGCAAGCAAATCATGGCAACTTTTTATGCGCAAGTTAATAAAAAAGTTAATGAAGAGTTTGATAATAAAGCCTACGTTTACAATAACGTACTCAGCATTGAAGATGCCGCACCAACAATTTTAGAGCTACTTTACTTACGCGCAACCTCTATTAATAAAATAAAACCCTTAGCAACTTCATTACCTTGGCTTGCCACAGATTTGATTAATTTAGTAAACAAACCTCAGTATCGAAAACGCGCTGATGTGCAAGTAAATGATGCCAAACTTGCGTTAAGTTATGTTGGCTTAGATAATTTAAAGCTAGTAATGCCAACTTTTATTCTTAAACATTGGCTACCCACAAGCACTGCACCATTTAGTTTAATGAAACGAAAGCTGTGGAATGATAGTTTATCTATTGCCCTTGCTTCAAACGTGCTAGCTGAACATGCAGGAATAAATAGTTACACGGCTTTTACCTCGGGTATGCTATCAAACATTGGTCAACTAGCGATAACTCGCTGTTTTTTAAATACCTACAATCGACTGTATAAACAAGAGTTACGTGACGCCTTTAATGCCAAAGACAAACGTCTGCATGATATTTTGTCTCAAATTAAAAATTCACCCGAATTATTGCTAGAACAAATAATTTTGCGCAGCAGTAAGTTGTCTGCTGAATTAATTGAGCTTATGAACTTTGATCGCTTACCTATTACCGAAGCAATGTTTGACTTAGCCTATAATGAGTCAATTGAAAAAATGACGCCTATCGCACAAGTAGTTACCAAAGCCAAAGTTTATATAACCTATCGTAATCTAGCAAAAGCCAATTTGATTGATGACGATGAAAAAACGGCACTATTCGAGTCTGCAAAATTAAGCAAAGCGGAAATATCCTTGCTCAATAAAAGCGATATTGATCACATAAAATTAAAATTTAACTAGTTTTAGCCAATTTTTTTCAAATTATTTTTGATTATTTATGAAGCTAGTAGCAAATTAGTTTTTTTTGAGCAGGCTCCCTCCCTTATGACAAACTTACTTTAGCGTATTTTTTACCTATCCATAAATATTCATTAATATTGAATAAAACCCGTCAACCCTTTGTTTTTACTAGCTTGTAGCGTATTCAAGCAAGACAAACTTGCTTTTTTCTGTCATAATAGCTTCCTATTTTTTATCACTGCCTAATATTTTTAGTGCAAGAACTTCTCTTGCTTCTATACTCAAACGAAGTAAAGTCAGTGTTAGCAATACCAACAAGTTTTTAAATTTTAGGAGTTTCAAATGTCAGAACAGTTTTCTGTAAATCGTGAGTTATTTGATGATGTTATGGTGCCAAATTATGCACCTTCAGCCGTTATTCCGGTACGTGGACAAGGCTCTCGAGTGTGGGATCAACAAGACAAAGAGTATGTTGATTTTGCCGGCGGTATTGCAGTAAATTCTTTAGGTCATTGTCACCCTGCACTTGTTGGTGCATTAAAAGAGCAAGGTGAAAAAATCTGGCATCTTTCTAATGTAATGACTAATGAACCTGCACTACGTTTAGCAAAAAAATTAGTCGATAGTACTTTTGCTGAAAAAGTTTACTTTGCTAACTCAGGTGCAGAATCAAACGAAGCCGCATTAAAACTTGCTCGTCGTTGGGCGCTTGACGTACATGGCAGTGACAAAACTCAAATTATCGCCTTTAAACAAGGTTTTCACGGTCGTACTTTCTTTACCGTTACAGTTGGTGGCCAAGCTGCCTATTCAGATGGCTTTGGTCCTAAACCAGGCGACATTGTGCATGCTGAATATAACAACTTAGACAGTGTTAAAGCGCTTATTTCTGATAAAACTTGTGCCATCATGATCGAACCATTACAAGGTGAAGGTGGTATTGTTTCACCAACAGATGAGTTTATTAAAGGTGTACGTGAGCTATGTAATGAGCACAATGCCCTATTAATTTTTGATGAAGTACAAACCGGTGCTGGTCGTTTAGGTCCTTTATATGCCTATATGGATCTTGGTGTAACACCAGACATTTTAACTTCAGCAAAAGGCTTAGGCGGCGGTATTCCAATTGGTGCAATGCTTACAACAACTGACATTGCTAAGCATTTAAAAATTGGTACTCATGGTAGCACTTACGGTGGTAACCCATTAGCTTGTGCTGTAAGCGAAGCTGTTATCGATGTAATCAATACCCCTGCAGTACAAAATGGCGTGAGAGCTAAAGCACAATTATATGTTGATGGTTTGAATGCAATTAACGCTAAATATAATGTTTTCAAAGAAATTCGCGGTAAAGGTTTATTGATTGGTGCTGTGTTAAATGAAAATTATCAAGGTAAAGCGAAAGACTTTTTAGTTGCAGCTATGGAAGAAGGCGTAATGACTTTAGTTGCTGGCGCGAACATTGTACGTTTTGCTCCATCACTAGTTATTCCTGATGAAGATATTGCTGAAGGCTTAGTTCGCTTTGAAAAAGCAGTAGCTAAAATAGCCAGCTAGTCGTCCAGTAAAACTGGTATTTATTCGCGCTTATAAGCTAATAAAATAAGCGCGAACAAGTGCCCGCCAATAATCCGAGAGCTATTTATGATAATTATCCGTCCTATTGAAACGACTGATTATGACGATTTATATCGCATTGCTATTGAATCAGGTCATGGTTTTACTTCATTGCCTGTTAATGAAGGTATTTTAAGAAAACGCATTAGCCATTCAGAAGAATCTTTTAAGGCTTTGGTAAACCAACCGGGCGATCAAGGCTATCTGTTTGTCATGGAAGATACACAAACCGGTCAAGTAGTTGGTACTACCGGCATTGAAGCAGCCGTTGGCTTAGACAATGCCTTTTATCATTATCATCTAGGTAAAGTGGTGCATAGTTCTCGCGAATTAGATATTCATAATACCGTTGAAACCCTTGCTCTTTGTAACGATTACACTGGTGCCACTGAAATTTGCACTTTATTTTTACAAGAAAGTCATCGTAAAAATGGTAATGGTCGATTCTTATCCCGTGTCCGTTTTCTATTTATGGCAGAGCATACTGAGCGTTTTTCAGATTGCGTCATCGCCGAAATGCGTGGTGTTAGTGATGAAAATGGTAAATCCCCTTTTTATGACTGGCTTGAAGAGCACTTTTTATCAATAGAGTTTACGCGTGCAGACTATTTAACAGGTATAGGTAATAAAGACTTTATCGCAGAATTAATGCCTAAATACCCTGTTTATGTCAATTTATTAACCAAAGAAGCACAGCAAGTCATTAACAAGGTTCACAATAACACCGTACCGGCCTTGCGTTTACTTGAAGCTGAAGGGTTTTCTCGACGCGGTTATGTTGATATTTTTGATGCCGGTCCTACTGTTGAAGCAGAGCGCAGCCAAATTAGAGCAGTGCGTGACAGTAATAAATACCAAGTATTAATTGACGATAGTGGCAGTGTTGAAGGCGCGCAAAAATATATTGTTTGTAATACCAAGGTTGAAGGTTTTAGAGCAACACAAGTTAAATTAACAGTGCGTGAAACAGCAAATCAAGTGGTTATCACCAGCGATGTCGCTCAAGCGCTTCAAGTACAGCAAGCAGACTGGGTTCGCCTTCTAAGTAATTAATAGCATCTATTCATGCTAGGTTTAAATAGGAATATATATGTCAAACGTTCAATTTATTAATGGTCAATGGCTAGCAGGTCAAGGTCATGAAGTTAGCTCACTAAATCCTGCTCGTAATGAAGTTATCTGGCAAGGAAAAACAGCATCGCCAGAGCAAGTAGAACAAGCAATTAGCAGTGCCCGCACTTCATTTGAGTCTTGGTCAACGATTAGCTTTGATGAGCGCGTTAGTATAGTAACTAAGTTTGCTGAATTACTTGGCGAAAACAAAGCCGCATTAGCCGACACTATTGCCCAAGAAACAGGTAAACCTCGCTGGGAAACGTTAGGCGAAGTTGGCGCTATGGTCGGTAAAATCAATATTTCTCTTAACGCTTATAAAGAGCGTACTGGCACAGTTGAAAACCCTATGCCGGGTGCCAAAGCCTTTATTCGTCATAAACCTCACGGTGTTGTAGCAGTATTTGGCCCTTATAATTTCCCTGGTCATTTACCTAATGGTCATATTGTTCCTGCACTTATCGCCGGCAATACCATTGTATTTAAACCAAGTGAATTAACACCAAAAGTTGCTGAAGAAGTATTAAAAATTTGGCAAGCTGCTGGTTTACCAAAAGGCGTTATCAACCTTGTTCAAGGTGAAGTAGAAACTGGTAAAGCCTTAGCAAGTAATAAAATGATTGATGGTTTGTTTTTTACTGGTAGTTCAGCAACCGGTCATTTATTACATGAGCAATTTGGTGGTCAGCCGGGTAAAATTTTAGCGCTAGAAATGGGCGGCAATAACCCGCTTGTGGTTAAAGATGTTAGCGATATAACCGCTGTTGTTCACGATATTATTCAATCTGCCTTTGTTACTACAGGGCAACGTTGTACTTGTGCTCGTCGTTTATTCATCGAAGCAGGGGCTCAAGGTGATGCTATTATTGCTAAGCTTATTGAAGCCACAAAAGCATTAACCATTGGTTATTATGATGATGAAGAGCAACCTTTTATTGGTTCGATGATCTCTGAAAAAGCGGCTTTAGGTTTAGTTGCCGCTCAACAAAAATTAGTCGATTTAGGTGCAACCTCATTACTTGAATTAAAACACCTAGAAGCTAATACTGGCTTTGTATCACCGGGTATCATTGATGTAACCGATATTGTTGCTGATGTACCTGATGAAGAGTATTTTGGTCCATTATTGAAAGTATACCGCTACACTGATTTTGATGAAGCGATCAATGAGGGTAACAATACTGGTTTTGGTTTGTCAGCTGGTTTATTAAGTGACAGTGAAGACTTGTACAATCACTTCTTTACTCGCATTCGTGCTGGTATTGTTAACTGGAATAAACCAATTACCGGCGCAAGTAGTGCCGCACCATTTGGTGGTATTGGTGCCAGTGGTAACCACAGAGCTAGTGCCTTTTATGCGGCTGATTACTGTGCTTACCCGATAGCTTCTGTTGAAGCAGAAAAAGTAAGCTTACCTGCGACATTAAGCCCAGGTATTAAACTTTAACTACGTGCTTAGCTACAGTACTTAACTACTTAATATAATTATGCAACTTAAAGATACTTACATCTTTGCTACCAAAAGAGAAGAGGGGTTTCGCCCCTGCTTCTTTAAAAATATCGATCAAATTTAATCTTTGGTGGTAGCGCTTGCTGTCACCAACATTTCTTGTTGTACCCGTATAGTCAATCGCTGCCTCTATTCAACCTATTTAATTTATATCCAGTTAATTAACGTTAACAAACAAATTAGTAAACAGAGGAACACTCATGACAGCTCAAGTAGAAGAACTTTTCAATAATATATGGCAGCAGTATTTAACGGTAACGCCATCAGCAGATAAAATTCATCAACTATTAGGTAATGGCAATGATGTTATTAATGATCATGTTGCTTACCGCACTTTTAACCTAGACAAAGTCAATCTAGAAAAGCTAGCTAGCCACCTTATTACCATTGGTTATAGTGAGTGTGGTCAATATGACTTTGCAGCAAAAAAATTAACAGCAAAGCATTTTGAGCACAATAACAGCACACTACCTAAAGTATTTATTAGCGAATTGCGCGTTGAAGAATTCTCTGCAGAAGTTCAAAAAATTATTCATAAATTAGTCGACCAACTTCCAGACAATATTAGCGATCAAGAAAACTTTTTATATTCTGGCCGTTCGTGGGAAATTAGTTCAACCGACTATCAAACTTTGCTTGCAACAAGCGAATATGCAGCTTGGTTGGCAGCATGGGGTTACCGCGCTAATCACTTTACTGTGAGTATTAATCACTTAGATAACTTTGATTGTATCGTTGCTGTTAATGATCGTTTGAAAGCTGCAGGTCACAGTTTAAATAATACTGGTGGTGAGATTAAAGGTAATGAAATAGTAAAACTTGAACAATCATCGACCCTTGCCGATAAAGCGATAGTTGAGTTTTCAGATAAAAGTATGGAAATTCCCAGCTGCTTTTATGAATTTGCTAAGCGCTACTCGCAAGCTGATGGTGAGTTGTATACAGGTTTTGTTGCCGCTTCTGCAGATAAAATTTTTGAAAGTACTAATGCGATTGTATAGGTAGCATTAAAAACACTACAAAGAATTTGTATTGTAAAAATAAAAATGCCATTCATCAAAAATGAATGGCATTTTTTATTAGATAATTTTAATTATTATTGATTAAAATTACTTGTTTGCTTTTTTGCGACGTAACCAAACTAATGGCAATAAAGCTAGAGATATCCAACCCATTGAACCACCTGATGATTTCTTACCTGTAAAGACAGGAGGTGGTGCAGGTTGCTCTGAGGCTTCATCCATTAAGTTATTAACATTTACCACTACTGTTTCTGCTTCAGAAACGTTACCAACACTGTCAATAGCCGTTACATCTAATGTAATCGACGTTAAACCAGCATCGTAATCAAGCAATGTTGAATCTGCTACTTTAATGGTTCCATCTCTTTCCATCATTACAGCAACAGAAGTAGATGACTGAATGAAGTATTCAGAAACTGGGCTAGTATACAAATCAGGATCTGTCGCTTTTACCATGCCAATTACAGTACCATTTTCAGTATTTTCATCAACACTAAAGGTTTGGTCAGCTGTAACAACAGGTGCAACCCCTGCTTCTTGCATTGGTGTTGCTACTAACGCTTGTGAACCAGAGTCTGATAACATGACAAAGTTATCGCCACTCATTAGCAATTGTGCTTTTTCACCAACGGCTATCGTTTCAACTTCTGCACCTTCATCATCTACTAACATCGTTAGTTCATCAGAAATAGCAAAATCAACACCCGTAACAGTCGCCAAATCTAAACCTGTATCGTCATGAAATTCCCATTGAGACTCACCAATACGGAATCTAACAGTAGCATCGTACATACCAAGATTCTCAGGCATTAAACCAACTTCTTCAATACAAGATTGTAATGTTGTGAAGTTATTACCTGGGGTAAAATATAAATTGCCGATATATTGCTCAGCCCAATTCCACGAAGAAGTGAAAGTAACTGTAACACCAGGAGCATCATAACCAAAAGCATCTAAAGGTAAAGCTTGAGCCGAATAATCATACGAACCATCGCTATCTACATCAATATCAGCGTAAAAACCACCTATATTAGTTGATGACATGCCATCAGCCATAGTTAAGGTTGTAAAAACTGAGTAACCGGATGCACAAAAACTGGTTGGTACTTCCAAAACTTCAATAGAGCCAGCTTGGAAATCTAAATAAGGGCTATCGCCTACTTCATCTTCTACCGTTAATGGTACTGCAAACGCCTCTAGATCTACTACACCCGTGTTAGTTACATAACGTTTAACACCTTCGTCAGTAATAACAGCCGCAACTTCAGCAGATGCTGTTGCTTTAGGTAATACATGGTAAACAAGGTGGAAGCTTTCATCACCATCGGTAAACTGCAATGCTCCATCAAATTCTAAAGTAGTAAGAACATCAGTGCCATCAGGAGAAGCAAGTAGATCTGAATTTAACGTCCATTCTGGTAGTTTAGACGGATAAAAATGACCGACAACTTCAATTTCTGTTGAACCACCTGCAGGTACTTTCACTGAACTTGGGTAATCAAAAACTACAGCCCCTGTTGCAGCGTCATCAGCATAACGCTCATCTAAAGAAAGAGAGTAAGTTTTAGCTTCTGCAGAGAAGTTTTTAATGGTTACTGTTTTAGTTACAGCTTGATGGCCTGATAAATTCATTAAACCAAAAGCAAGCGCAGCTTGTTTAGTTTCTTTATCCCATGCAGCAACAGGCAGCATTGCAGCTTTTTCAGCATCAACTAAACCAGCACCAATATAACTAATAGGCGCTAATGCAGCATCAGGGTTAAGCGTACGAGCTTCCATAGTAACGTCAAGGTTAGCCGAGTTCATTAATGTCGCTTTAATTTCAAGTGCTGTTCTGTTTGGTAAAGCTTCTTTAAGTAGTGCCATTACACCGGCAGTCATCGGGCTTGAGAACGAAGTACCACTGATTGGTGATAACTGATCCCCACCACCTGGGTATGCTGTTAAAATAGAAACACCCGGCGCTGTAATTTCTGGCTTTAACCAACCATCAGATGAAGGACCACGTGAGGTAAATGATGCAATAGCCCCTGGAGTTTTGATAAGTTCAGAAGTAAATGAGAAGGTCAAAGCTTCTTCAGCTGCAAGTGCATCTTTAATGATTTGACCATCTTCCATGGAAATACCAACAGAAGGAATAGTAATAGCGGCATCAAAACCACCTAAACCAATTGCACCACCGCCTTCAACGTTATTCGCGATAATAACAAATTTAGCACCTTTAGCTTGCGCATTTAGGACCTTGCTAGTAAATGCACAGGCACCACGATCTATTAATACTACTTGGTCAGTAAAATCAACATCATCAGCAAAGGCTTCACAACCATTTTGATTAGCTTCAGGATAAACCATGGTAGAGTTAGCGTCAGTAAAATCTAACTCTTGCGGACCAAAACCTGCCGAGCCTGCTGAAATTTCACTACCGTTTAATGATGAACTAATAAGATTACTTTCAAGTGTCGGGTGAGTCATTGCACCAACAGACATAACGCTTTTAGTTGTACTTGGACCACCAACAATAAATGGTGTTGGACCATCGTTACCCGCTGAAATAGCAGAAACAACACCTAGCAGTGCTGCTTTATCTAACATTTCTTGAACTGCACCGCCACGAGTGGTACCAAAATTGCCACCTAATGACATATTAATGACATCAACACGGTCAGCAATATCGCCATCGCCATTTGGATCCATAGCCGCTTCTAATGCCATCATTTGCGCAGTACCAGAACAAAAGTCTGCACAAACTGAATACATGTAAACACCTGCATCTGGCGCTAAACCTAACACTGAATGAGTTACATGGGTGCCATGAACCTGACCAAAGTCAATTGGATCGGGATCAAAATTCACAAAATCATAGCCGCCAATCACATTACCTTGTGGCCAAACTGGCATATCCGCAGGATCTGCTATTGCCGCTTCCCACGCTTCAGCAGTACCAGGACCTCCCATTGCCGCATGAGTATAATCGACACCAGTATCTAAAATAGCGACACGAATTCCTTGACCAGATGCAACGCCAGCATTAACTAGTGCGGTACCTTTCATATATTCGGCACTTGCAACGACATCTAATTCAGTATCATAAATAGGCAAAATATCAGAGACTGAAGAATTACCCAACAATGAAGATAATAATTTACCATCGGCTTTAACAACAATACCGTTGGTTAGGTTACGAGTTTTCGAAATAACTTCAATATCACTTGACAATGCTTGAATAGCGGACATAACACTGTTTTGTGTTTTGTTAATATTCGCAACTGCTTGTGTAGAAGCAGATTTTGATAACTTACCATTTATCGCACTTTCAGCTAAAGAAGGCGCTGTCAATTTAATTAACCAAGCACTTGGTGTCTTGTTGTTTTTTTCTAAATTGATGGTGCCTGTTTTAATTGCAACAGGTGCTTGGTTAGTAAAATTATATTTTTGATACTTATCAGCAGCGAAGGCTGTTGCCGTTAAGCTAGCCGTTATTGCAATAGCAACAGCAGACTTATTAATTAAATTTGCAGACATGGTCTCTCCGTGTTTTGTTTTATGGGTTTTATTATGAGCCTTATTTTGTGCATATGTTGTTGTAAAACACATGACACTACCCATATACATTACACTACTCTAACAATAACAAACAAGCAATATACACAATAATTACATTTTTTTTACACCAAAGTGTACTAAAAAATGAACAGTGGATAAGATTTTTCTACTTATTTATTTTGTATGAAAACACTTACCAGTATTAACATATTATTAACAATATATATTATTTCTCACAATCTGTAAGTTGCGCTCTTCAGTTAAATTTATAATTGATTTTTACAAGCAAAAAATTGTACAGTTACTGCTATAATTTACTTACCTCTATTTAAAGGTTATTTGTAATATTAATATGGTTACTGATACTGATGGTTATATTCATATAATTGAGTATTTAACTGAACACCTAAGTTTATTTGAAAATTCTATTTCTTCAAATAAAAATGCTGATACAGTAATGGCTGTCATTGAAGTAGAGTTGAGCGAACAAATTATATCTGTTTGTAGTCAAAACGAACTGCTCACCTTCAATCAGCGCAACGCAATTATTCGTGAAGTTGATGCAATTGTTTATGATCTCGAAGAGATATTATCAGGCGTAGTAAATAATCCAGTTACTGAAGAGCAAAACGCCTTTATCAAAGAGTTTGCTTCGTTAATTAAAAATTTATTTGATACTGAAATCAATATTCAGCTTTCCTAAAATTCCAGCGCTAACGATTATTTATCACGCTGGTAAAACCAATCCCTGTCAATTAATTAATAAAGAGTAAAAATAACCATGAAAGCACAAGTAAAATGGCTTGGTGAAGAACTATTTCTAGGTACCAGTGAAAGTGGCCACACACAAATATTAGACGCTAATGGCGGTAATTTAGCGCCTAGTCCATTAGAGAGCGTATTAATCGCTTTAGGTGGCTGTTCATCTGTTGATGTCGTTAGTATCTTACAAAAAGCCCGACAAGATATTATCGGATGTACTGTAGAGATTAATGGCACACGTGTTGACACAGTACCCAAGCTCTTTTCAGCAATTCATTTGCATTTTGTTATTACTGGTAACAATGTTAAAGAAAAGCATGTTGAACGTGCTGTAGCTTTATCTGCTGATAAATATTGCTCGGTTGCGCTTATGCTTAATGGTAATGTAACTATCAGCCATGATTTTACAATTATTCCTCAATAGTACTAATAGTCTTAACGTCAATGAGTAAAATCCCTTTATATGGTTTCAATAACTTAACGAAAAGCTTAAGCTTTTCGTTATATAAATTGCACTATGTACATGAACCTCTCTCGGTACACTCCTTTAAAAAGCACATTAATATCCGCTTTTCTGCTGCTGAGTTGGCTGCGTTATTAGATAGCATTTGTCATTTTATTGGTGGCACTGTGCTCAATATAGCCAAACAAGATTACCAGCCACAAGGGGCAAGTGTCACTTTGATGATGTCAGAAGAAGCACAACCTGAGTCGTTAGTTGCTCATTTGGATAAAAGCCACTTATGCATTCATACCTACCCTGAAGAATATCCACAAGATGGCATTGCTATTTTTAGAGCCGATATAGAACTATCAACCTGTGGTGTGATATCACCATTGAAAGTACTTAATTATGTAATAGAAGAGTTTAACGCTGATGTGGTTGATATAGATTATCGTGTCCGGGGAATGACTCGGGATAGTAAAGGAAAAAAACTATTTATTGATGAAACACTAGAAAATGTTAGTGATTATCTTAGTGACAAGTTAAAAGCATCTTTTGACATTGAGGATCACAATCAAATTACACATAATTTATTTCACACCAAATTATGTAAAAAAGAAATCAACCTTAAAGACTGCTTATTTGAAAGTACAATAAACGATTTAACCTTACAACAACAAACCGATATAAAAACTCAATTTAAAAAAGAGCTACAACAACTATTCACCAACTCTGCATAACTATAAACTCATCACGTCTCTATAAGTCACTCATCCAATCAAGCTGCTTATTTGCTTGCGTTTTACGGGTGATTAAATCACTAATCAAAGGGGTTAGAATCAATTCCATCGCCAAGCCCATTTTACCGCCAGGCACAACTAAGGTACTTACTCGCGACATAAACGAGCCATCTATCATCCGTAAATAATATTGAAAATCGACATTTTTCACTTCACGAAAGCGTATCACAACAAAGCTTTCATCAAGGCTAGGAATATCTTTGGCACTAAATGGATTCGAGGTATCCACTGTCGGAACACGTTGAAAGTTGATATGGGTTCGTGAAAACTGTGGCGTTATAAATGAAATATAATCCTCCATACTCCTTACAATACTAGCGGTTACCGCTTCACGGCTATGACCACGCTTTTTAGTATCACGAATTATTTTTTGTATCCATTCTAGATTTACAATAGGCACCATACCAATTAGTAGGTCTACATGCTTAGCAACATCATTACTTTCAGTAACCACTCCGCCATGAAGACCTTCATAGTACAGCAGATCAGTTCCCTCGCCTAACTCTTCCCAAGGAGTGAAAGTCCCCGGCATCTGATTATATGGCACTGCCTCATCAAAAGTGTGCAAGTAACGACGCATCATACCCTTACCTGTTTCACCGTAATTGCAAAACAACTTCTCTAATGCACCAAAATCATTGGCTAAATCACCAAAGTAACTAATATTGGTATGTGACTCTTTCGCTTTACGTTTTTCAAGATCCATTTCAGGGCGAGAAAAACGATGAAAACTGTCACCTTCAACATTAATTGAACTAACACCCAGTGTACGAAACATATGTTCAAATGCTGCTGTTGTGGTTGAAGTGCCCGCACCAGATGAGCCTGTAATTGCAATAATTGGATTTCGTGATGACATGAATCAAGGCTCTGTTACAAAGGGTAAAAACATAGCTATTTTATACGGGGAATTAACGTTAAGGTCAAGCTAGACTCTATGCTTCAAAAATAAAAAACCCAGCCTAAGCTGGGTTTTTTAGATGAAACTTAAACTAGTGCTTAAGCTTCTGCTGATTCTTCAACTTCTTCAACAGCTTCTTCAACTGCTGGACGGTCTACTAATTCAATGTAAGCCATAGGCGCTTTATCACCAGTACGGAAACCACATTTTAAAATGCGAGTGTAACCACCTGGACGTTCTTGGTAACGTTCACCAAGTTCGTTAAATAAAATACCTACTACTTCTTTATCTTGTGTACGAGCAAACGCTAAACGGCGATTTGCAACACTGTCGGTCTTAGCCAATGTAATTAGTGGCTCTACTACCATACGTAATTCTTTAGCTTTAGCTACAGTCGTTTTGATAACGCCGTGCTTAACTAAAGAACTTGCCATATTGCGGAACATCGCTTTACGATGACTGCTATTACGGTTTAACTGGCGACCACTTTGACGATGACGCATGTGTTAATCCTTCTTAAAAAACTATTAAAAAAACGATGATCGAACTAGTCGTTGTCAACGATGCTTTCTGGTGGCCAGTTTTCTAGGCGCATGCCCAGTGACAAACCACGTGACGCTAATACGTCTTTAATTTCAGTTAGAGACTTCTTACCTAAATTAGGCGTTTTAAGAAGTTCAACTTCAGCACGTTGTACTAAATCACCAATATATTGAATTGCTTCTGCTTTTAAACAGTTAGCTGAACGAACTGTAAGTTCTAAATCATCAACTGGACGAAGCAAAATAGGGTCGAACAATGGTTTTTCTTCCACTTGCTCAACTTCTTTAATATCACGAAGTTCTACAAACGCATCTAGCTGTTCAGCTAAAATGGTTGAAGCACGACGGATAGCTTCTTCCGGATCCAATGTACCATTGGTTTCCATATCTAAAACTAACTTGTCTAAATCTGTACGTTGTTCAACACGTGCAGAATCAACATCATAAGCAATTCTTACTACTGGGCTGTATGAAGCATCAACCAACAAACGACCAATAGCACGATCTTCTTCCTCGGCATCACGGCGCGCTGAAGCAGGTACGTAACCACGACCCATTTCAATTTTAATGCGCATACTGATAGAGCCTTCACCTGTTAAGGTGCAGATAACATGTTCAGGGTTTGCAATTGTTACATCCCCATCATGTTGAATATCAGCTGCCGTTACAGGGCCTTCACCAGACTTAGTTAATGTTAGAACGGCTTCATCTTTGCCTTCTAACAAAACTGCTAGTCCTTTAAGGTTTAACAATATTTCGATGATGTCTTCTTGAACACCTTCTTTACTACTGTACTCGTGTAATACACCGTCAATTTCCACTTCAGTTACAGCACAACCTGGCATTGAAGATAAAAGTATGCGACGTAACGCATTACCTAAAGTGTGACCAAAACCACGCTCTAGTGGTTCTAAAGTTACCTTAGCACGACGAGGGTTAATATTTTCAATACCAACCATACGTGGTCTAAGGAATTCGGTTACAGCACCCTGCATATATGTCCTCTCTTAAAGTGCAACTTTACTATTTAGAGTAAAGTTCAACAATCAACTGTTCATTAATTTCAGCAGATAAGTCAGCTCTATCAGGAACACGCTTAAATGTACCTTCAAGTTTCTTATTATCCACTTCAACCCAAAGTGGTTTTTCACGTTGGTCAGCTAAATCTAAAGCAGCAATAATACGTGCTTGAGTTTTAGATTTCTCACGAACAGAAACCGTATCTTCAGCTTTAACAGTGAAAGATGGAATGTTTACTACACCGCCATTTACCACGATAGCCTTATGGCTAACTAATTGACGAGCTTCAGCACGAGTGCTGGCATAGCCCATACGGTAAACTACGTTATCTAAACGAGTTTCAAGAAGTTGTAACAAGTTTTCACCTGTATTACCTTTTTGACGTGCCGCTTCTTTATAGTAATTACTGAATTGTTTTTCTAGTACGCCATAAATACGACGAACTTTTTGTTTTTCACGAAGTTGAACACCGTAGTCTGACAAACGACCGCGACGGGCGCCATGTTGACCTGGTATTGTTTCGATTTTACATTTAGTGTCAATTGCTCTTACACCGCTTTTAAGGAACAAATCTGTACCTTCGCGACGACTAAGCTTTAACTTAGGACCTAAATATCTAGCCATTTTCTTTCTCCAACTATCCTAAAAAAGGGCGATTAAACGCGACGTTTCTTAGGAGGACGACAACCATTATGAGGAATAGGCGTAACGTCAGTAATGTTGGTGATTTTAAAACCAGCAGCATTTAAGGCACGGATAGCAGATTCACGACCTGGACCTGGACCTTTAACGAACACTTCAATATTCTTCAAGCCAAACTCTTTTGCAGTAGCGCCTGCGCGGTCTGCAGCTACTTGCGCAGCAAAAGGGGTAGATTTACGTGAACCACGGAAACCTGAACCACCTGCAGTCGCCCAAGATAATGCATTACCTTGACGGTCTGTAAGAGTCACGATTGTGTTGTTGAAAGAAGCATGGATATGAGCCATGCCATCAGCAACTTGTTTTTTTACGCGTTTACGCGAACGAACGGGTGTTTTAGCCATT
>Ga0316205_10000986_pt1 | contig 40578 bp, 31 predicted proteins | sample 3monthpyrite_MG_FD_204941 | JGI IMG/M metagenome (GOLD analysis project Ga0316205, IMG submission 204941) | Microbial mat bacterial communities from mineral coupon in-situ incubated in ocean water Damariscotta River, Maine, United States -... | ecosystem: Environmental > Aquatic > Marine >...
AATACTCCTTAAAAACCAAGTTAGTTCTTTCATTTTCATTAATGGTGCTGTTCGCTGTATTAATTGAGGCTTTTGACTTAATTTACATTCAAAGACCCAATAATTATGCTATTGAAGCAAAGTCAGATGCAAAAGATGTTTTACGCATTGAAAGGGCTTTTCAATCGATGGCAAAAGAGCTCAGTGTATTAGTTTATGACAATGCGGTTTGGGATCAAACATATCAATATATTGAAAACAGAAATCCAGACTTTACCCAAAGTAATTTTATTAAAGATGCCTACATCAGTCTAAACATTAATGGCATTCATTTATATGATAAGCATTCAATTCCGGTTTGGAGTAAAGTGTTTGCAAAAAATCATCAAAAAACCATTACTTTTCCTGCTTTTGATGAACCTAGTACTTTTGTTAAAAGCAACCTACTGATCACTCCTGAATTAATAACTATAAATAAAGGAAAGCCCGTTAATCGTTCAGGGTACATATACTTAAACAATGAATTAATACTTTTTGCAGCCAATTCAATTTTTCACTCTAGTGCTAAGGGAGACTTTAATGGTACCTTGATTTTTTGGCGTTATGTTGATGAAAGAGTAATACAAAATTTGCAAAAAAGGGCTGGAATAAAATTTGTTGTCAAACATGTTAATAAAGCCCCTCATCTTAAAAATTCAAACCTAAATTCTCTAAGAGCCACTGATGGCCATATTAATTTTTCTCTACCCTTATTTAATGATTCCGGTTCAATAGCGCTTGCTTATCAAGCACCTGAACGCTTATTTGATGTTAACTGGTTTAATCGTTCAACCGTAATAACATTGGCTTCTTTCTCACTCATTTTATTAACACTGACACTGTTAACTCATATTATTATTATCAGACCTATTTTGAATGCCGGTGAACGAATAAAGAAAATAGTGCAATTCAATGATAGAACTAGCCGGTTTAATAGCAAAAGAGCTGACGAGCTTGGTGCTCTATTTAACTTAATTGACTTATTGCTCGCAAACATAGCATCACAAGAACAAGAGCTAATATCTCACAACGTCAAACTTCAACATATCAGTGAAACCGATAGCTTAACCCAAATACCCAACCGACGAGCCTTTGATCTATATATGACAAAATTATTTACTGTTGAAACGGCTGGCTTACCTGTCTCTCTGTTGGTATGTGATGTAGATTTCTTTAAAAAATATAATGACTTTTATGGCCATGCCAAAGGAGATAATACCTTGCGTTTAATTGCGATTAGTCTACAGAGAAAGTTACATCAAGAAACAGACTTTGTTGCCCGATATGGTGGTGAGGAGTTTGTTGTTGTTTTAAAGAACACTAATCAAAGCGAAGCTGACTCTGTCGCACATAATTTACTAGAGAGCGTAACAAACCTAAAAATACATCATGAAAAATCATCTATTTCATCTGTTGTCACTATCAGTATAGGTATTTATAGCTTTAGCATTCCCGAAGCTAACCAGCATTCAAAAACACAAACGATCTATTTTGAAAAAGCTGACCAAGCATTATATTCAGCAAAAAAGGCAGGGAGAAATAAAGCAGCTCATTATATTGACAACTAATCCTCATAATTATCAACAGTGTTGAACAATTATGTACGCCAAAATGCAGGGGTAAATAAAACTAGGAGGGTAAATATCTCTAAACGGCCAAATAACATGGCAACAATTAACACCCACTTGCTAGTATCACCTATATCAGAAAAGTTAGCGGCAACGCCACCTAAACCCGGACCAAGGTTATTAATGGCAGCAGCTACAGCAGTGAAGGCGGTAATATCATCCATTCCCGCAGCTAAAAGCAACAGCATACAGATAACGAATACCGCAGCATAAGCTGAGAAGAAGCCCCAAACCGCTTCAACCACACGGTCAGGTAATACTTTTTTGCCTATTTTAATACTAAAAATGGCCTTTGGGTGTACTAACTTATTTAGCTCGCGTAACCCTTGTAAGTACAATAATAAAACCCGAACTACCTTCATGCCTCCACCCGTACTACCGGCACAACCGCCAATAAAACTAGAAAATATTAACAATATTGGTAATAAGGTTGGCCAGTCGGCAAATGATGTGGTGGTAAAACCTGCGGTAGTGCTTATTGAAACAGATTGAAATAGTGCCTGATCAAAAGCTTTGTCAGTGTCTTGATAGGTACCCGAGGTAATTAAGACCGTAAAGCAAATCAAGGTTAAGATAACCTGAATGGCAATAAAAACTTTAAACTCAGGATCATAAAAATAATTTCTAAGGGATCTACTTTGTACAACCGCATAATGCAAGGCAAAATTAACCCCTGCAATCACTAAAAAAACAACACAAACTAAATTAATGGCCGGACTATTAAAGTAACCCATACTAGCGTCGTACGTAGAAAATCCGCCAATTGCTATGGTTGAAAATGAATGACAAATAGCGTCAAAAGCAGACATTCCCGCTACCCAGTAAGCCGTTGCACACGCAATTGTTAACGATAAATATATGTACCACAAATGCTTAGCGGTATCTGCTATACGCGGTGTCATTTTTGAGTCTTTAACAGGGCCTGGCGTTTCAGCGCGATAAAGCTGCATGCCACCAATACCCAACATAGGCAACACGGCGACGGCTAAAACAATTATTCCCATTCCCCCTAGCCACTGCAATTGCTGACGATACCAGAGCACAGCATGAGGTAAACCCTCAATATGATGTAGAATGGTCGCACCTGTGGTAGTTAAACCAGAGAAAGACTCAAAAAAGGCATCTGTCACTGATAATGAAGGTTGTTCTAATAAAATCAAAGGAATAGCAGAAAAGCTTGCCAATACTAACCAAAAAAGCACCACGATCAAAAAGCCCTCGCGTGCTCTTAAATCGGTTTTTTCCATTCGGTTAGGATACCAAGCCAAAAATCCGGTGATTGAACACCATAAAAAACCCAACAAAAAAGGGACACCGCCACCATCACGATAGATCATTGAAACCAAAGCTGGTGGTAACATGGTGACACTGAGTAGTGCTACCAATAAACCTAAAATTCTTATTATGTTTTTATATTGCACGTTATATTTTTTATCTGGTTATTTCATTTATGCTATTATCAGCCGATTTTAAAACGAGCTTTCCTGCCGATAATGTTTGCAACTGACGTGTTACTAATGTCAATTTAGCTTCTGGTATCAAAAAACTAAACTGTATTTGTTGTAAATATTCTTGCTCAACCACCTGCCCTTGTGCTTGGCTAATTATATGCAATACATCATCAACTTGGCTATATTGACACGCTAAAGTTTTCGCCGCCATCGCTATTTTAGTTTTCGACTGTAAAAATACTAAGGCTTGGCGAACACTATCGCCATAAGCACGCTGTAAGCCACCTGTTCCTAACTTAGTACCACCAAAATAACGCACTACTATTGCGCAAACCTCACCAATACCACCACCTTGTAAAACCGCTAACATTGGCTTGCCGGCAGTACCGCTTGGCTCTCCGTCATCAGAATAACCATAGCCTAAGCTATTATCAGCAGCTTTAGTTAAAAAAGCATGGCAATGGTGACTTGCTTGCGGGTGCGCTAACTGCAATTGCTTAAGGTAGCTTTTTGCTTCTTCAATTGTACTGCAAGGGTATAAGTAACAAATAAAACGACTGCGGTTAACGACGGTTTCGTGTTCAACCTTATTAACCGCTATTGGGTAGGATTTTGTCATCATACTCATGAGTATAAAAAAATCAATTTAGCTCAAGATCACGAGTCATATTTTCATTATGAGACTGATGAACAATAATGTTATCTTCAATACGAATACCACCAAAACCGCGCATTTCATCAACTTTTTGCCAATTTACTTGATCGCTATTACTTGAATCTTTCAAGTTTTGCAATAAAGAGTCAATAAAATAGAGCCCTGGTTCAATAGTAAATACTTGCCCTGCTTCGATTGTTCGAGAGGTTCGTAAAAAAGCATGTTTTTCTGGGGCATTAATGTGAGTGCCACGTTCATCTGCCATAAAGCCGCCCATGTCATGAACTTGTAAACCTAGATGATGGCCTAACCCATGAGGGAAAAAGGTACTGACAATGCCTGATTCAACCGCTGTATCTGCATTCACATTAATAAAACCAAATTCAGCTAAGACTTGCGCAATTTCTCTATAGGTTGCGATATGTAAATCAACATAACTAACGCCCGGCTTTAAACCCGCAACCGCAGTTAACATTAACTGGTCCATGCGCGTAATTAACTCTGCAAATCGATCGCGCTTGAAAGAGTAAGTGCGCGTTATATCTGCCGCATAACCATTAAAATTAGCGCCCGCATCAATTAAAAATGAACGATGAACTTGCGGCGCTTGTTTTTCAAAATGCATATAGTGCAATATTGAGCAGTTTTCATTTAAAGCGACAATGTTGCTATAAGGTGTTTCGTTACAACTATAACCAATAGCATTTAAATAGGCGTTTTGAATATCATACTCAGTATCACCTGCAAAAAAAGCGGCTTTAGCGGCTTGATGTGCCTGCACGGCTAACGCATTTGATTGGCGCAAACAAGTTTGCTCATAGGCACTTTTATAAGCACGATGATAATGAAAGTAATTAAGCATAGACTCAGGGTTTATCACTTCAAAGCCAAGCGCTCTGGCTACTTCAATATGACTGCCGATATAAGCAAAATCTTGTTTATCGTAAGGTAATAACTTATCAACATCACTGGCTTGTTTGAGGATTTTAATATTAAAAAACTCACCCCAATAACTTTCTTCTAATGGGGTAACTTTATGCCAAAAATCAATGGGCTGATAGTAAATTAGGGTCGGCTTATCTTCACCATTCACAATAAGCCAGCAATTAGGAATATCAATTAAAGGTAACCAATGTTTAAAGTGAGGGTTAACTCTAAAAGGGTAAGTATTGTCATCAAGAAACGCTTTGATTTCTTGCCCTGAATGAATAACAACACCTTCAATATTTTCACGTGATAGTGCTTGCTTGGTTCTTTGTTGTAAGCAGTCGATATGAGCTGGATACTCTTCTTTTAGTTTATTGATTAATGTGCTCATTGTACCCTCCTATATTTTTTCAATATCATAGCATAGCGCTATAAGTGTATATATTCTCTCACTAACTGCTAGTTAAGAAAGCCAATGTTTATCGTCCATATAAGTTTGCAGCTTCTTTGCAAGTTAATCACCAATAGTCATATTGACCACTTGTTCAAACAGCTGGCTCACTTGTCCCGGCTGATGTTGATAAATTTCTTGGTAAGCTAGAACACTTTTGACATAGTTGCGCGTTTCTTTAAAGGGAATTGTTTCAATCCAAATATCGGCTGGCACTGCTTTGGCATTTTTGATCCAACTCTTTACTCGGTAAGGACCAGCATTGTACGCTGCAGTTGCAAGCACCTGATTACCCTTGCTTTTATCTAGTAATTTTTTAAGGTACTTAGTTCCTAAGCGAATATTGTTATCAGCATTTAATAAATATCGTCTATTAATTTTGCCTTTTTTTCTAGATACCACTAAGTTTTTAGCCGTGTTGGGCATCAGTTGCATCAAACCTTTTGCTCCCGCAGAAGAATGTGCATCGGTCATAAAAGAGCTTTCTCTTCTGGCAATAGCAAACGCCCATGACGGCGCTATTTTTTGTGCCTCTGCATAGCGGTTAATTTTTTTATTAAATGCTTTTGGGAAACGTAGATCAATATCATCCATATAACCGACATTAGCCAAGGTAAAAATAGCGCGATCAAACCATTGGTTTTCATTCGCCACCTTAGCAATAATTAATTTTTCACGATCATTTAATTGCGAGAGTAAATAGTTCCATTCTGAACGTGCCTCGCGGTAACGCCCTAATGAATAAAATTCAAAGGCTCTTTTAGCTGCAGGTATGCTGATAAGCTGCTGCTTTTCTAGCAAAGAAAATTCCAGTGGCTTATCTTGTAAATTAACCGGTGTTTGTAAATAGCTTGCCGCTAAAAAACCATAATAATGACGTTCACTCGCTAACTGCTGTAATAAATAGCTACCCCGCGCTTCAACTTTAGTGGCAATTAATGCCCGTGCATACCAGTACTTCCACTTTAAATCGTCTTCATATTGTTTAGGCACTTGCTTTAGTTCAACAATTAATCGTTGCCAATCTTGCTGTTTTAACGCTTGGGATAAACGCCACTGCAGCATATTTTTGCTTAGTGCATTAACGTCTAGTTTGTCTAACCATAGTTGTGCTGCATGATGATTTTTTGCTGATAGTGCAACGGCAAATTTTTCAGCTATTTGCTGCTGCTGTGCGCTAGTAAAAGTAAATTTTTTCTGTGCCTTTCTGTAACTTCGCAATGCAGTATCTGGGTAACGCCAAATAAGGCGTTTTAAGCCGTAGGCTAATATTTCTGTTTCTCGTATTGAGTTATTTGGAAAATATTTTAATTTACTGACAATCGAAGGATCGCGACGAGTTTTATGCCACAGTTTTGCTAAATACTTCTGCTCTGGCGGGAGTAGCTTGGTTAAATATGGAATTAAAGTATGCTTGCCGCCGTCAGCCGCTAACACAATACGTTGCCAAACCACATCATTCGTTCGATAACCAGCTTGCTGCCAACGATCAAACAAGGCATCACAAGCTTTGTCTTGCGATTTACCCACTACCCATAATTTGGTGACTTGCGGTAAAACCACACTTTCAGGGACACCAGCCGCTAAACTAAAGTTTAATTGATGACATGCTAGCCTTGCGCTTGAGCTAGGTTTGTAAGCTTGTAAAAATAACAAACCTTGTTTTTTCTTAGCGAGGTAATTTAGCCATTTTTCTCGTAACGGCCAATCAAGCGGAGAGCCTTGGTACTTTTTCAAAAATTGCGTTATTTCTTCCGCGTCAGACAAACGTATTTTATGCATTAAACGGCGTAAGTCTAAATAAGGCTGTAAAGGGTAATAGTGCAGTTTATTGTATAAGGTCTGATATTGAGACGAGTTACTTTTATAAGCTAACTTTTCTGCTTTAATAAAATGTTGCTGCGACGTTTTATCTGTTGTTAATTTTAGTGGTTCACATGCAAAAATATTTACGCTACAACTTAGTAAAACAACCGTAAACAATATTTTTTGCATTAAGCTAGTGTGCATTAAGTTCCATTTCCCAATATTTATACTCATGATCAAGGTGCATCTTCTATTAATGAGTATATTTGCGCTTGCAGGAGTTCCTTATCAGTATAATGCAAGACAGCTTAAATAAAAATGAAGTAGAATGGCTATCATTCTTTCTAGACTATAAAAATTTACTATTGTTATGCCCAACGAAATTTTTCAACAAACAGATCACGCTCTTGACGCCATGGGTTTACGCTGCCCTGAGCCAGTAATGATGGTGAGATTGAATATTAGAAAAATGGCTACGGGTGAAACTTTATTGATAAAATGTGATGATCCATCAACCACACGTGACATTCCTAGCTTTTGCCGATTTATGGAGCATGAGTTGATAGCTCAACAAGTTGATGAAAAACCTTATTTATATGTAATTAAGAAGAACTAAGCTGTGGGCTTAATTCTTCTTATAACATAGACTTTATGCTGGTAATTCTACTTTTTTTAGCATCGCAAACAGTTCGTCTTTTAACTTTAAACGTTGCTTCTTTCTTTGTTCTATATATTCATCACTGGTGTTTTCTACACCTTGCTCTATGCGCTGTACCTCTTGATTGACTTCATGATAGTCACCAAATAATCGAGTAAAATGCTTGTCAGTCATTTTTAAGTGGTGTATTTCATCATTAAACTCTGGAAACTCGTGATGAAGATCATGTTTTTCTAAGATCATAACTTTCTCCTGCAGACTACTTTTCGTCTATATTTTATGTTGTTTTCATGCTTACTTTACGCTAATGATTATTACAATATTTGATCTAGCACAAAGCTGATTGTTTTATCTTTTTAAAGACAGTTGTAAGCAGATGTGTATTGGTGGAACTTTCCCTTATTCGACCACTCTATATGCATATCTTTAACTGATGTACTTACTCGCAAGGAATTTCAACTTCATGAATTTTTTATCTAAATTTTGGAAAACTAACAAACTTTTCGTGCTCTTTATCCTGCTCATGTCTGTTTTTCGCAGCGCCGTTGCTGATTGGTACTCGGTGCCGACTGGTTCAATGAAACCAACAATTAAGGAAGGTGATAGAATCATTGTGAACAAAATGGCTTATGATCTACGATTACCCTTTAGTCAAATATCGTTACTTAGCACAGGCGAACCTCAACGTGGCGAAATTGTTGTGTTTGAGTCAAAAGCAGCGAACAAGCGCTTAATAAAACGCATGATTGGCTTACCCGGTGATGTAATTGCCATGAAAAATGAAAAACTTTTTATTAATGGTAAACCGGTTAGTTATCAAATTACGCAACAAAATACCCAACAACTATTCGCCACAGAGCAAGTTGATGCGATTAACCACATTGTGCGTATCGATAAGAGTGAAAGCGATCAACTGAGCAGTTTTGGACCTATAACTGTACCAAATGGTCATTATCTGGTTTTAGGTGATAATCGCCGTAATAGCGCTGACTCAAGAGTGTATGGCTTTGTTCCTCGCCATGAACTAAAAGGTAAAGCAACTGCAATAGCATTCTCACTCAATTATGATAATTACTATCTACCCAGAGACAATCGATTTTTCAAAAATATTTATTCAATCTGACTTCCAGATTTTGCAGGAAAAAATTTGCCCGTTCATCGACGTGCAAGGAGGCACTAATGCCGTGAAGGCATGGATGCCTAACAACGGCCATGGCACCGCGACATACGACCACCATGGATGGTGGAAGTGCAGTTTTTGCAGGAGCAAAAAACTGCCCGTTCATCGACGCACAGAGATGTGCTAATGCCGTGTAGGGCAGGATGCCCGAGAACGGCCTGAACATAAAAAAGGGCATATTACTATGCCCTTTCCTTTTTACTATATTGTGTTTTTATAGCAGCTATTGCAGCACTGAAATATCAGCAATAGCGAAGAAACTATTAGCTATTTCATCGAGTAAAGTTAAGCGGTTTATTTTAACGGCTTCATCATCACTCATTACCATAACACTATCAAAAAACATATCTATTGGGGTTTTAAGCTGAGCTAACTCAGTTAGTGCCGCTTGATAGTTTTTACTTTCAACTAATGGCGCAACGTTCAAATAAATACTTTTAAACGTCTGTGCTAAGTCTTTTTCTGCTTGTTCACTCGCCAACTCTGTTTTAAAAGCATCATATAGTTGACCGTCAAACTTAGCTAAAATGTTACCGACACGCTTATTAGCAGCAGCTAACGTTGCTGCTTCAGGCAGTTCGCCAAAGTATGTTACCGCTTTAATGCGCTTATCAAAATCTAACGGTGCACTTGGTTTTTTCGCTAATACCGCTTGAATAACATCTACTGCAATACCCTGCTCTTGATAGAAAGCGCGGAAACGTCCCATGATAAAATCAAGCACCTGTTCAGCAGTATTTTCATTGATTAGTTTATCGCCAAATAAAGCGATACTTTCTTTTATTAGCACAGCAAGGTCTAAATCAAGCTGTTTTTCAATAATAATACGTATGATACCAATAGCGGCTCTTCGTAGCGCAAAGGGGTCTTTATCGCCCTTAGGAGGCTGATTAATACCAAATATACCAACCAAGGTATCAATTTTATCACTAATAGCAACGGCGCAACCAATGTTTGCTTCAGGCAAACTATCACCAGCATAACGCGGGCGGTATTGATCTTCTAACGCTTGCGCAATTGCCGCATTTTCGCCATCATTCAATGCGTAGTATTTACCCATAGTACCTTGTACTTGTGGAAATTCTAACACCATGTCTGACATTAAATCGGTTTTACTAAGTAAACCTGCACGATAAGCATCATCGCTATTCTCAGCCAACTGAGTTGCAATGATTTTACTCAGATCAGCAATACGCATCGATTTTGCTTTTAGTGTGCCAAGTTGTTTTTGAAACAGCACTGATTCTAATGTTGAAAGTCTTGATTCAAGAGTTTGCTTTTGATCGGTTTTAAAGAAAAACTCTGCATCGGCTAAACGTGGACGAATAACTTTTTCATTACCAAAAACTACTTTGCTTGGATCTTTAGATTCAATATTAGTGACAAAAATAAATTTATTAACAAGCTCACCGTTGGCATTTTCTACCGGAAAATATTTTTGATGATCTTTCATTGAGTAAATCAATGGCTCTGCTGGCACATTTAAGAAGTCTTCATCAAAAGTTCCTACCAGTGTTACCGGCCATTCTACTAGTGACGTTACTTCTTCTAAAAGTTCTTCATCAATTAAAGCTACCGCTGAAATATCATTGGCCACCTGCTTTATTTGCGCCACAATTTTTTCTTGGCGTGCTTGATAATCAACTTCTACAAATGCTTTAGCCAATGCTGCTTGGTAATCATTGGCATGGCTTAGCGTAACCAAGCCTTGATGATGAAAACGATGACCTTGTACTTGGTTACTTGAATCAACACCTAATGCACAGCCTTTAATAATTTCTGCGCCATACATCAAGGTTAACGTGTGTACTGGACGTATAAACTGAACACGTTCGCTGCCCCAACGCATTGGTTTAGCAATAGGTAATTTATTTAATGCTGTTGTCACCATATCAGGCACTAATTCACTGATGCTTTTACCTGTAACCGTTGCTTTGTGTAATAACCACTCACCTTTAGGTGTAACTAAACGCTCTGCCTGTTCAATGGTAATGCCATTGGAACGTGCCCAACCTATAGCTGCTTTGCTTGGTTGACCCTGATCATCAAAGGCAACATTTATCGCAGGACCGCGTTTTTCAACAACTTTGTCTGCTTGTTTTTCAATTAAATCTGCTACTTGTACTGCTAGGCGGCGCGGCGTAGCAAACCATTTTATTTCTGAGTACGCTAAGTTGTTAGCTTCAAGTTGACTTTTAATACTGTCAAAAAACGCCACTGCTAATGTTTTTAACGACTTTGGTGGTAATTCTTCTGTTCCTAGTTCTATCAGGAGAGTGTCATTGCTCATTATTTTTCTCCTTTAGTCGGTTCTTTACGATCTTGGTTTTTACACAAGGGAAAACCTAACTCTTCACGTTTTGCATAATACGCCTCTGCACAAGCTTTAGATAAGGTACGTACGCGTAAAATATAGCGTTGACGTTCAGTTACTGAGATAGCGTGACGCGCATCTAGCAAATTAAAAGCATGTGACGCTTTCATCACTTGTTCATAGGCTGGCAGTGGCAAATTAGCTTCAATTAATTTCTGACTATCTTTTTCACACTGATCGAACTGCTTAAACAGGGCATCAACATCAGCGTGTTCAAAATTGTAAGTAGACTGTTCCACTTCGTTTTGATGAAAAACATCACCATAGTAAACCGTACCCATTGGACCATCAGTCCAGACGAGGTCATAAATGCTATCAACATTTTGAATGTACATAGCAAGGCGCTCTAAACCGTAGGTGATTTCACCTGTAACCGGAGCACACTCTAAGCCACCTACCTGCTGGAAATATGTAAACTGAGTAATTTCCATACCGTTAAGCCAGATTTCCCAGCCTAAACCCCAAGCACCTAATGTAGGTGATTCCCAGTTGTCTTCAACAAAACGAATATCATGTACAAGTGGGTCAATACCTAGCTCTTTTAAAGAGTTTAAGTAGAGCTCTTGGATATTTTTTGGCGATGGTTTTAGCATTACTTGAAACTGGTAGTAATGCTGTAATCGATTAGGGTTCTCGCCGTAACGACCATCAGTAGGACGGCGACACGGTTGCACATAAGCGCTACTTATTGGCTCAGGACCAATTGAGCGCAAAAATGTCATTGGGTGGAATGTTCCAGCACCAACTTCTAAATCTAAGGGTTGCACAATTACACAACCTTGACGTGACCAGTAATCTTGCAATTGCAAGATAAGGCCTTGAAATGTTTTACAATTAAAACTAGTCATGGGTTTTCAAATTCACTTTTTGTTTGTAATGCATGCTTTATTAACATACTGTTTTTAAAGTAAAAATGCTCGGTTATGATGACCGAGCATATAATAATATATTTAGCGCGAATAAATTCCCGCCTACGTCTTAAAAATCTAAATTAGAAACTTTTAAGGCATTGTCTTCTATGAAGTTTCTACGTGGTTCAACATTATCACCCATGAGGGTATTAAAGAGTTGATCCGCCGCAATTGCATCTTCAATAGTTACTTGTAACATACGGCGCGTTTCAGGATCCATAGTCGTTTCCCATAACTGCTCAGGATTCATTTCACCTAATCCTTTATAACGTTGTATATATTGACCACGTTTTGATTCAGCCATTAGCCAATTAAGTGCTTCTTCAAAGCTTGTTACTGGTTTTTGTTTCTCACCGCGCTTAACATAAGCACCCTCTTCCATTAAACCATTAATAGCATCATTTAATGCTGTAATTGCAGTGAATTCATTTGACTGAATAAACTCATAGCTACAGTTATATGTTTTATCAATACCATGCTGGCGAACATTAAACTGCGGATAGTAGGTGTTACGTTCAGTATCATGTTCTACTCTTACTGTATAAATAGAGCCGTTACCATCTTGGTCATCAAGTTGGGTAATCAAGTCTTGCGCCCATGCTTCAACTTTAGCTTTATCAACAAAATCTTCTTTTGCAATATTTTTGCTATAAATCATTTTTTCTAAAATATCACTTGGAATTTGTCTTGATATTCGTTTGATAATATCCATTGTTGAACGAAATTGATTCACTAACTGCTCAATCCCTACACCCGATATAGCTGGTGCACTTTCATTCACGTGAATAGAGGCATTATCAAGTGCTAATGTTGTCAGGTATTCAGTTAAGCCATCATCATCTTTTATGTAACGTTCTTGCTTACCTTTTTTCACTTTATACAAAGGTGGTTGTGCGATAAAAATATGACCACGCTCCATAATTTCAGGCATTTGACGATAGAAAAAAGTCAGTAATAAAGTACGAATGTGCGATCCATCAACATCAGCATCGGTCATTATAATAATGCTGTGATAGCGAAGTTTCTCTGGATTATATTCATCGCGGCCAATACCACAACCTAAAGCCGTTATTAACGTGCCTACTTCTTGTGAAGAAATCATTTTATCAAAACGCGCTTTTTCCACGTTTAGAATTTTACCTTTCAACGGTAAAATAGCTTGGTTTTTACGATTACGCCCCTGCTTGGCTGAGCCGCCAGCAGAGTCCCCTTCCACAATATAGAGTTCAGAAAGAGCAGGATCTTTTTCCTGACAATCGGCTAGTTTACCTGGCAAACCGGCAATATCTAATGCACCTTTACGACGTGTCATTTCACGTGCTTTACGCGCTGCCTCACGCGCTCTAGCAGCATCAACTATTTTCATTATGATTGTTTTAGCAACACCTGGATTTTCTAGTAGATATTCACCTAGCTTTTCACCCATTGCTTGTTCAACTGCAGTTTTAACTTCTGAAGAAACTAACTTATCTTTTGTTTGTGAAGAGAACTTAGGGTCAGGTACTTTTACTGAAATTACAGCTGTTAAACCTTCGCGGGCATCATCACCCGTTGCGCTAGTTTCTGTGCCGCCTTTCTTCTTGCTCTTATTTAACCCTTCTTTGGTCATATAAGAATTTAGTGTTCTGGTTAACGCTGTTCTAAAACCACTTAAATGAGTACCACCATCACGCTGAGGGATGTTATTGGTAAAACAGAAAATATTCTCTTGAAAGCCATCATTCCATTGCATAGCTACCTCAACAATGATGCCATCTTCTCTTTCTAAATCGAAATAAAATATTTCCTCATTCACAGCAGCTTTATTGGTATTTAAATAATCAACAAATGCTTGAATACCACCTTCATAACAGAAGTGCTCTTCTCTACCTTCTTCACGCTCATCTATTAAACGAATAGACACGCCTGAGTTTAAGAATGATAATTCACGAATACGTTTTACTAAAATATCATAATGAAATAACACATCAGAAAAAGTTTCTGCACTTGGCCAAAAACGAACTTCTGTACCGCTTTTATCACTTTCACCCACAATAGCTAATGGTTGATCTGGCTCACCCATGGTATACATTTGCTCATGCAATTTACCATCACGGCGAATAGTTAGCTTTAATTTTTCACTTAAGGCATTTACAACCGAAATACCAACACCATGTAGACCACCCGAAACTTTATAACCTGAGTCTTCACCACCAAATTTACCTCCGGCATGGAGTACTGTCATAATAACTTCAGCTGCTGAAACGCCCTCTTCTGGGTGAATTTCTGTTGGTATACCACGGCCATCATCTTTTACAGAAACAGAGCCGTCTAAATGTATTTTGACAATAATATCACTACAATGCCCAGCTAAAGCTTCATCTATTGAGTTATCTAAAACCTCAAAAACCATGTGATGTAAACCTGTGCCATCATCCGTGTCACCAATATACATGCCTGGTCTTTTTCGTACCGCATCAAGTCCCTTTAGTACTTTAATACTGGACGAGCCATATTCATTTTCTACTGTCATAGTTTTAGCCTATTCACTCTTGTCTACATTTATCTTGATTGCAACTCTGCTTCTACAATTCAGAACTGCTTGGATTACTTTCTGTAACTTTGCCATGTTTCACGTGAAACACTTTATAATTTTCAGTACTTGAAGTTTGAGATAGTAAACTATCAGAAACAAAACCCGTGGCATTACTATCTTCATCATCACAAAAACGATCAAAAAAAGGTTGTAATACATTACTTTCGATTGCCGTGATAAATACTTGGCACTCAAGTTTTTCTATCGCCAATGATAACATACTACGAGAGTTACTATCTAACTCTGCCCCAATATCATCTATCAATAAAATTGGCTTTACTCGATTAACGCTTGCAATCAATTTAGCTTGAGCAAATGTTAACGCCAATAAAAACAACTTTTGCTGACCTCGTGATAATTGTGTTTCTAGTGATTGCTTATCAAGTAGAAATTTAACATCAAATTTATGAGCACCATACAAACTGTAACCGTAATTAAATTCTCTCTCTTGGTTACTTGCCAGCACTGCAGCCAATTCTTTCTTCAGTGGCCAACCTTGTAAATATTGTACTGTTACCCTGTTTTGCAAATTTGGTAATAAGAGGTTGATCCAAACATCTAACTCAGCTACCAATGATGAAACATACGCTTGCCTAACAAGTGCAACATCAAGAGACATTTTGCAAAATTGCTCTGTCCAATAAGATAACATTGCACCAGAATCAGAAACCGCTGTACCAACTCTTATGCAAGCATTTCTCTGCTTTAATACCCTATTAAAGTTTTTCCATTGTTTTGAAAAATCATGTTTCACGTGAAACATACCAAGATCAACAAAACGTCTTCGCTCTTTAGGGCCACCAAAAAACAATTTAAAACTCTCTGGTGTTACAATTTGAACCGCAATGTTTTTAGCCAATTCAGACAAGCGTGAGTGTCGCTCGCCATCAATTTTAATATTAGTTAAACCAGAGTTAATATCACGACTCAAACCTAACTGACAATCTTTACCATTTTTGACACTGACAACAAAATGCGATTTATCATGGCACGCCAGAACATCAGCTTTACTAGTACGAAAAGATTTGCCATGACCAAGAAAAAAAAGCGCTTCTAACAAGCTGCTTTTACCGCTACCATTATCGCCAACAAAAAAATTTAATTTTGAATGAAAATTGAGTGCTGCTCCATCTAAATTACGAAAATTTTGGGTAATTAACTTAGCAACACTCATTCAATTAAAATCAATATTCAAATAAAACTATAAACGCATTGGCATAACTACATAAAGTGCTTCGCCAGAATCAGCACCTTCAATGACAACACTTGAATTAGCATCTGCTAAAGTAAACTTAACCTGTTCGTCTTTTATTGCATTAAGTACATCTAAAACATAACTAACATTAAAACCAATTTCTAATTCGTCATAAGGAAAGTCAATTTCTAACTCTTCTTCTGCTTGCTCTTGTTCTGGGTTATTGGCAGTAATTTTCAATAATGAATTAAGGAAGTTTAAACGAACGCCCTTAAATTTTTCATTAGACAAAATAGAGGCGCGAGATAACACTTGGCGTAACTGTTCTTTGTTAGTAACAAATATTTTGTCGCCATTACGTGGTAAAACACGTCGGTAATCAGGAAAACGACCATCAACTAACTTACTCGTAAATGAAAATTCAGTATCTATAATACGAATATGATTAGAGCCAAGATAAACCTGAACCTCTTCATCAACTGGCGCGAGTAAACGAATAATTTCTAAAATACCTTTACGGGGAACGATAACTTGTCTTGCAGGTAGCGATAATGACTCATTAGAAATTTTACAAATAGCCAGACGATGGCCGTCTGTAGCAACAGAGCGTATTTCATTACCCTCGCTTTCTAAGGACATGCCATTTAAATAGTAGCGAACATCTTGATTAGCCATTGAAAAATGAGTGCTTTCAATCAGACGCAATAGTTCAGATTTTAACAACCTAAACTCAACATCACCCTTCCACTCTTCAATGTTTGGAAAGTCATCAGCAGCAAGTGTTGATAATGAATATTTACTGCGACCCGAGCTTAATTTAACGCTGTCTTCTTCAGCAATAAAATTGAGCATTGAGTTTTCAGGAAGGCTTTTACAAATATCAAGTAACTTACGTGCAGGGATAGTAATTTTACCATCATCACCTTGATTATCTATTTCAGCATGAGCAACCATTTCAAGTTCTAAATCTGTCGCAGTTAACGTTAAAGATTGCGCTTTAACGTCAAAAAGAATATTGCCTAAAATGGGCAAGGTGCTTTTTCGTTCAACAGCACCCGAAACTAACAACAAAGGTTTAAGTAATAATTCTCTATTTAGTGAAAATTTCATCTATATTCCTGCTTAATGCAAATTTTATTATTTTTTTGGTTCTAGTCTTTAACTGGCTAACTATAATCATATTACTTCAAAAAGTAATGAAATATATCATACCATATTAAGAGGATAGCGTTCTAATCAAATTAGAATAATCTTCTTTAATATCATGCAGTTCCTCTCGCAAAGACTTAACTTTACGACAGGCATGAAGTACGGTTGTATGATCTCTACCACCAAATGCATCGCCAATTTCAGGCAAGCTATGATTTGTTAGCTCTTTAGATAATGCCATTGCTAGCTGTCTAGGTCTAGCAACAGATCTATTTCTTCGCTTAGAGAGTAAATCAGCCACTTTAATTTTATAATATTCTGCCACTGTGCGCTGAATATTATCAATAGTCACAAGTTTGTCTTGCAAGGCTAATAAGTCACGCAGTGCTTCGCGAACGAAATCTATATTAATAGCACGACCAGTGAAATTAGCGTTGGCAATAACACGATTAAGTGCCCCTTCTAATTCACGAACATTAGAGCGCAAACGTTTAGCAATGAAAAAAGCCACTTCGTCAGCAAGATTAACATTACTCTCTTGAGCCTTTCTTTTTAATATGGCGACGCGGGTTTCTAGCTCTGGTGGCTCTATAGCAATAGTTAAACCCCAACCAAAACGAGATTTTAATCTATCTTCAACAGCAACTTCTTTAGGATAACGATCACTGGTAAGAATAATTTGCTGATTACCTTCGAGCAAAGCATTAAAAGTATGAAAAAACTCTTCTTGAGTGCGGTCTTTACCGGCAAAAAATTGAATATCATCTATAAGTAAAGCATCAACACTGCGATAATAGTGTTTAAACTTTTCCATCTCATTGTTTTGTAATGCTTTTACCATATCTTGAACAAAACGCTCAGAATGCATGTAGGCAATTTTTGCATTGGGGTTATTTTGTAAAATACCATTACCAACCGCATGTAATAAATGGGTTTTACCTAAACCTGTACCGCCATAAATAAATAAGGGATTATAAGCAGCCCCAGGATTATCAGCCACTTGCGAAGCTGCGGCTCTAGCTAATTGGTTTGACTTACCTTCAACAAAGTTATCAAAGGTGTATTTAACACGCACATTAGCCTTTTTAGGTAAGTTAGTATCGTTACTTGCGACAGCTGCCTCTTTGTTATTTTTTGTGAAATTGGCACTGGCCGATGTCGATGAACTAGTTTTACTCCCGCCCGACAATGGCTTGCTACCAACATCAAAACGCAAAAGATAAGCGTCTTGACCGTCTGTCGTAGTAATAAGCTCATTAATACGGTTAACATACTTATCGCGAACCCAATCTAAAACGAAACGATTAGGAGCATAAAGCGTTAATATATTATCTGAAACAACGCACTGTAGTGGTCTAATCCACATACTAAACTGTTGTGCGGGCAACTCTTCTTGAAGAACAGAGAGGCATCGTTGCCAAAGAGAATGTTCCAAGTAAAACTCCAAAGGAAAAGGTTTATCAGCTTGCTGTTATATTCGTAACATTTATATTAGGAACATGATTGTTTTAAGTATTTCTGAATATACATTTTTTCATGTACACAAAAAGATCATTTCCATCTATGAATTAACCATAGGGGAAAATTAAATGCTCTTAAATAAGTACCAGACAAGCGGAAATTTTTATTATGTGCCCCATTATCTCTATAGTTATCCACAAGTGCAATATTGACAGACAACTATTCTTGATTATTTTCAATTAAAATAGCTAAAGCACTGTTTAATTGGGCTATTGATAATTATTTAGATTAAATTACTGCTAAAAAAACTTACTTAGTTTATTTACTTATTTAAGTAAATAAACCATAAAGCCAATAAAAAAAGCTAGAGGCACTAAACCTGTGGATAATAAGTGTAAATATTTTCTCGCGTCATTTCCATAACTTAGCTAGAGCCACAAATTATCCTAAAATAAGCAACAAAGATCCAAAGGATCATTGAACGATCTTTTATAAAAAAGAACCGATAAAACATTGACAACAAGCCAAGTAAGATTTAGAATTCGCCCTCTTTTTTTAGACCTGTATGCTCAATTGGCTTTTTTGTCAGGGCAACAACAACCGACGGATTAGCGTAATGAAAAGAACATTTCAACCTAGCGTATTAAAGCGTAAGCGTAACCACGGATTCCGTGCACGTATGGCAACTAAGAATGGCCGTGCTGTTATAGCTCGTCGCCGTGCTAAAGGCCGTGCAAGCCTTAGCGCTTAATCTTGACTCTTTTTCTTTACAAGAAAGAGAATTAAGATGGTAACCAACCCGGTTACTTATGAATTTAATCGGGAGTCGCGTCTTTTGACTCCCGGTCACTTTCAATCTGTATTTAAAAAACCACTTCGATTTGGCTCTCGCCACTTTACTATTTTAATTACCCCTACTCATTTATCTGATGATTCAAGCAAGCGTAATCGTCTCGGTTTAGCTATTGCTAAAAAACGTGTAAAACTTGCTGTGCAGCGAAATCGTGTCAAAAGAATTGTTAGAGAAAGTTTTCGCTTAAATCAACATGATTTACCCGCTATCGATATGGTGGTAATGGTAAAATCAGGCATTGACCAACTCGACAATAAAGAAATTAACAAAGAGTTGAGTAAAATATGGCGAAAAATAATTCAGCGCCACAAAAGCTAGCTATAACCTGTATTAAAGGTTATCAACGCTTTATTAGCCCTTTGTTAGGCTCAAATTGTCGGTTTCAGCCAACCTGTTCTTGTTATGCAAATGAAGCGATAGAACGCTTTGGTGTTATCAAAGGTGGTTGGTTAGCAGGTAAGCGTATTTTAAAATGCCACCCCTTAAATGAAGGTGGCGATGACCCTGTACCACCATTAAAAAAAGAACAGTAAAACGCAAGTATTACCAAGCAGATCAATTTTTGCACGCTAAGACTAAAAGATAGTTGGTTTGCTGTGTAACCTAGTCTAAAATGCTTTGCTATTAAATTTTATGTGGAAGGTCATTATCTTCTACCAACTCATAAACAAGAGAAATAAATCTTATGGAATCTCAACGCAGTCTGCTTTTTATTGCGCTTATGGTTGTTACTTACTTACTATTTAGTCAGTGGCAATTAGAAAATGCGCCAGCAGTTGAACAACCAACAAGTAGTCAAAGTGCTGGTAATAGTCAAAATAATGAACAAGTTGCAGATTCTGACTTTGTACCGGAATCTACTGATTCATTAGCCCCCATTGCAAAAGAAACTGCATCAAGTGCCAAACTAATTAGTGTTGTTACTGATACTTTACAACTAAAAATCAACACCCAAGGTGGTGATATTGTTGAAGCTAAGCTACTTAAGTTTGATACTGAACAAGGTAATGGCATTCCATTTACTGTGATGCAAAACGGTAATCAAAAATATGTTGCACAATCGGGTTTAACCGGTGCTAACGGTGTAGACCGCATAATAAAAGGTCGCCCTATATATGGCAGTGCGCAAAGTAACTATGAGTTATCAGGCGACAACCTGAGCGTAGATTTAACCTTTCAAGATAACAATGGTCTTAGCGTAACTAAGCGTTTCTCTTTCAGTGCTGGTAGTTATAGCGTGGGTGTTGATTATATTGTTAACAATAACACCAGTAACAGTATTTCTGTGCAAATGTACGGTCAACTTAAGCAGTCTACCCTTAAAGACACTTCTTCAGGCATGTTACCTACGTATCGTGGCACAGCTTACTCAACAACTGAAGATCGCTATGAAAAATATGACTTTGACGATATTGCCGAAACCAACTTAAATAAAACCACTGTTGGTGGCTGGGTTGCCATGCTTGAACATTACTTTGTTTCTGCTTGGGTTCCTAATGGCACTGAAAACAACCAACTTTACACTACTCTTAGTAATAACCAAGAAGCGGTTATTGGCTTTAAAGCGCCAGCTATAACAATTGATGCCGGACAACAAAGCACCACGTCAGCCATTTTCTATGTTGGTCCTAAAGATCAAGAAGTATTAGAAAAAATAGCACCAAACTTAGATTTAACCATAGATTATGGGTTTTTATGGATGATCAGCCAACCATTATTTTGGTTACTGTTGTCTATTCAAAGCTTTGTTTCTAACTGGGGTGTCGCTATTATCATTATTACGTTAATTGTTAAGGGTGGTATGTACCCGCTAACAAAAGCACAATACACCTCAATGGCAAAAATGCGTGAATTAGCACCTAAAATGGCGCAATTAAAAGAGCGTTTTGGTGACGACAGACAAAAAATGTCCCAAGCGACCATGGAAATGTACCGTAAAGAAAAAGTAAACCCTGCGGGCGGTTGTTTACCTTTATTACTACAAATGCCTATTTTCTTAGCGCTTTACTGGGTATTTTTAGAAAGTGTAGAGCTACGCCATGCACCATTCATGTTTTGGATTCAAGATTTATCAGCCATGGACCCTTACTTTGTATTACCGGTATTAATGGGTGTTAGTATGTTTGTTATGCAGAAAATGCAGCCGATGACTGTACAAGATCCAATGCAGCAAAAAATCATGCAATACATGCCAGTAGTATTCTCAATATTTATGGCATGGTTCCCATCTGGTTTAGTACTTTACTGGTTTATTAGCAACTTAATTTCTATTGCGCAAATGAAAGTTATTTTCAACGATATTGAAAAGAAAAAACTAGCTGCCGCGAAGTAACCATTTGTAGGCGCGATTTAATCGCGCTGTTAAGCACTCAAGATAAGCTCTTCCTAAAAAGCAAAGGCGATACTTATATCAATAAGTTTCGCCTTTTCTGTTTTTAGGTATTTGTAGTAAAATATAATCTGTAATTAAATAATTGAGTACATTAATGACTTCACTATCCCTTGCAAATAAAACCACCATAGCAGCACAAGCAACCGCACCGGGTCGTGGGGGCGTTGGTATTATTAGAGTTTCAGGGCCAGAAGCCAAAAATGTCGCTCAAGCTATTTTAGGTAAAATACCTGAGGTAAGAAAAGCTGAGTATTTACCCTTTTCTGATACAAACAATGAAATATTAGATCAAGGCATTGCTTTGTACTTTCAGGCACCCAATTCATTCACTGGCGAAGATGTTATTGAATTTCAGGGTCACGGCGGCCCGATAATTTTAGACATGTTATTAAAAACTATTCTGGCTTTACCTAATGTCATTATGGCTAAACCCGGCGAGTTTAGTGAGCAAGCCTTTTTAAATGACAAACTCGACTTAACCCAAGCAGAAGCAATTGCTGATTTAATCAATTCTAGTTCAGAGCAAGCTGCGCGCTCTGCCCTGCACTCTCTACAAGGTAATTTTTCAAGATTAGTGCATGACATGGTGGAGAAAATCATTCATCTACGCATGTACGTTGAAGCCGCCATTGACTTTCCTGAAGAAGAAATTGATTTTCTTGCTGACAAAAAAGTCGTCGCTGATCTTAAAGCTATCATCAGCCAAGTTGAAAGTGTACGCAAACAAGCACAACAAGGCAGTATTATTCGTGAAGGTATGCGTGTTGTTATCGCTGGTCGCCCTAATGCCGGTAAATCAAGTTTACTCAACGCCTTAAGTGGCAAAGAAACAGCCATAGTTACTGATATAGCTGGTACTACCCGTGATGTACTAACAGAACAAATTCATATTGATGGTATGCCCCTTCATATTATTGATACCGCTGGTTTACGTGACAGCGATGACAAAGTTGAACAAATAGGTATTGAACGTGCTTGGCAAGAAATCAAGCAAGCCGATCGCGTATTACTAATGGTTGATGCTAGTGAAAACCATAGCGTTTTAGAAGATGAACAAAACATAAAAAATTACTATCCAGAATTTTTTGAGAAACTACCGGATAATATCGGCTTAACACTCGTTAGAAATAAGGCCGATCTCAACCCGTCAATTAATCTAGAAAAAATTGGACTGGATGAATTTACCGACAGCGAACAACAAACGCATACATACGTTACCCTTTCTGCAAAAACAGGTGCAGGCGTTAACAGCTTAAAAGAGCACTTAAAAACTATTATGGGCTATGAAGCTAGTACCGAAGGTGGCTTTATGGCCAGAAGACGTCATTTAACCGCTTTAGACAATACTCACCAGCACTTGATTACAGGTTTAGATCAACTTGAGTCTTATGTGGCTGGTGAAATACTGGCAGAAGAGCTGAGAATTTGTCAGTTAGAGCTTGATCAAATCACCGGCGAGTTCACCAGTGATGATTTACTCAGCAAGATATTTAGCTCTTTTTGTATTGGAAAATAGCGATATTATTCTTAAGTCTTTTTAATTAGATATTACCTAAATAAATAATTGATAACTTCAACTGTTAACTGTACATTAACAAACTTATTTTTGAGAACGTAATATTAATTAGGGAAAATAATGAAAAAGAAATTAATTGTTGCTGCTTTAACTATGTCAATAATGTCAGGCTGTTCAAGTATTATTAGTAAATCTGACTATGCTGTTGCTATAAATAGTAACCCTGGCGGTGCCGCTTTTGTTGTTACAAACAAAGCGGGTCAAAAAGTTCAAAGTGGTGTTACCCCATCAACAGTAACTTTGAAATCATCTGCAGGTTATTTTAAAGGTGAAACATATACTGTAGTTCTTAATAAGGAAGGTTTTTCTGAAAAAACATATACCTTAACTAGTTCAATAGATGGTTGGTATTTTGGTAATATTTTAATTGGCGGATTAATTGGAATGCTGATAGTTGATCCCGCTACAGGCGCTATGTATAACTTGCCCGATAGAGTTGATATTTCACTCGATCAAGAGCTTGCAAATAAATCACCAAATTCGTTAACTATTGCAACTCTTGACTCTTTAACTCAAGAACAAAGAGAATTGTTAGTTAAAATTTAAAAGCATTTCTCGTAGATAAGGAAATTACAGTCAAAATAACTTTTATTGTAATTTCCTTAGTATCTGGTGTTTTATTTTAACTTAAAAAACAAAACACTAAGCAAAACCAACAGCAATACCCCACTAATTCCTTGCCAAAATTTCACTGGATCGCGCTCGATTAGCGGAATATTAGCAACCGCAGTTAACTTAGTGTTGTCACTAACATTAAATTGTGCAAAGAACTCAGAGTAATGCTCATATCTATTTGCTGGATTAGCGGCTAATGCCTTTGACATCACTCTATCCATATAACTCGGTAAGTCATTTCGGTAGGTTGTTATCGGGTTATAGCGCCATAAACTATATTGTTTAGGTACTTCATCTAGTTGACTAATTTCTTTATAAGGTAATCGACCGGTTAACATTTGATAAATAAGCACAGCTAAAGAGTAAAGTTCACTTTTATGATTATTTTCTTGACCATAAAACAATTCTGGCGCGCTGTAATTTAAAGTACCTTGGTTAAAGGTATAAGTATCAAGATCAGTTTTATCAATGGTGGAATTGTCTTTAACTGCACCTGTGTTGCTGCTGCCAAAATCAATTAATTTAAGGCGACCGTGGCTATCAATAATAAAATTATCACCTTTAATATCACTATGCACTATGTCTTGCCGCTGCAAAACACGCAGCACTTTAATTAACTGATCTAAAATATCGCGTACTTTAATTAATGACGGTTTGGGGTTGTCTTGCATCCAAGCAGCTAATGTTTGCCCTTCTATATATTCACACACATGATATAAAAACTTACTACTTTCTATGCGCGGATAAATTTTCATAATGGCGGGATGATTAATTTTCTCGCCAACCCAACCTTCTTTAATAAAACTGGTTAAGTAGTCGGTGTCACCAATAAAGTTCACCGAGGGTATTTTAATAACCACTAATTGTTCTGCCGTTAAATCTTTAGCGAGATAAACATGAGAGCGACTCGTTTCTAACAATACATCGAGTATTTCAAAGTGATCAAGCTTACTGCCAATGCGCAACGCTGGGGGAATAACTTGCTGCAAGCGAGTAAACGCTAACTGACTAAAGGCTTGTTGTGGTAGTTGTTCAACCTTGATTAGTAAACAGGTTAAGTTATCTTGCGAGCCCTGCTCACTTGCTAGTTGGCAAATAGCTTCGCTAGCTTGCTCTAGGTTGCTATGTTTTTTAATTATCTCTTGAATTTGTTTAGGTTGAACAAAGTGGTGAACACCATCACAGCTGAGTATTAAAGTATCTTGAGGTGCTAACGAAGTTGATTTGTAATCTACCTCAATATGAGAATCTGCACCTAAAGCACGGGTTAAAGTGCCAGATACTGTTGCATGATCTTTAGTTAATTCTTGATAGCCATCATTATTAATTTTGGCAATTTGGCAATCACCCACATGAAATATATGACCACGCTCACCTTTTAAAATAACCGCTGAAAAAGTACTAAACCACTGCTCTGAAATTCCTTTTTCATCTGCTATTAATTGCCTTGAATAAAGCCATTTATTTAATGAAGAAATAACTTTAGCTGCTGACTTTTTTACAGACCAAGTTTCAGGCGTTGCTAAATATTCTTCAATAAAATGACAAGCACTCATTTGACTTGCTTGTGCGGCACAATTAGCACTCGATAAACCATCAGCAATAACCGCAATATGACCTTTGAGTTCAAGATCAAGCCCTGAACTCATTTTCAAAGCGAAAGCGTCTTGATTCTCTTTTTTATCCCCTTTAGTGGAATAACCACCAAAAGAGATAACAAGATTGTCTTGCTTTTTCTTTGTTGCAGCTGTCGAGTCAGTCAAAACTTAGTCCACCTGAATTAATTCAACACTACCATCAGGTAATATTTCTGCCATACTGCCTTTTGGTTCTTGCATTAAAAATAACATTAACAAGCCAACAAAAGCACTGGCTGCAATCACCCAGAAAAATACTGAATAACTCACAAAAGACAATATTGTTAAATAGCATACCGCACCAACATTACCATAAGCACCTGTCATACCTGCTATTTGCCCTGTTAAACGTCGTTTAATTAAAGGCACAGCTGCAAATACAGCGCCCTCGCCTGCTTGCACAAAGAAAGAACAACTCATTGCCGCAATAACTGCCAATGCTAATGGCCAGTCACCCGTAATAGACGCCATTACTGCATAACCTATGCTTAAACCCGTCGTTAAAATCATTAAGGTTTTTTTACGACCATACTTATCACTGATCCAGCCGCCTAAAGGTCTAGACATTAAGTTCATAAAAGCATAGCTAGATGCTAACAAACCAGCATAAACAATATTTAAATCAAAGGTTTCGCTAAAGTACAACGGTAACATAGAAACCACAGCCAATTCACTACCAAAAGTAGCAAAATAAAGAACATTTAATACCGCAACTTGTTTAAATTCATATTGATGAATAGGCTCTACGGGCGTAGTAAATATCGCCTTATTAACATGATAGGCACTATACACTTCATAAAAAAACCAAGCGGCTAAGCCAAAATAAATGAGTACGGTAATGTTTTCACTGATTAAACTGACCCCTGCAGGCGATAACTTCCAGTTCAATAACGCTAACGCGCCAAATAAAGGCACCTTCATAAGTAATAATAAATAAAAATCACCAACACTGGTTACTTCCATCGCCTTTGAACTTTTTGGTTTAAAGTAGGTTGCCCCTTGCGGTGTATCACGTACACCAAAGTAGAAAATAAACGAATATATAAAGCTAATAACACCCGTTGTACCCACAGCCCAACGCCAGCCGTCATCACCACCTACAACTAAGGCTAATGCCGGTAATGAAAGCGCAGCAGCAGCCGAGCCAAAGTTGCCCCAACCGCCATATATACCTTCTGCCGTTCCTAATTGATTGGCAGGAAACCACTCGCTAACTAAACGAATACCAATAACGAAACCAGCACCAATAAAGCCAAGTAAAAACCGTGCTAAGGCAAGCTCTTCAAAGCTATCACTTAAGGCAAACATGCCACAAGGAATAGAACACAAAAGCAATAGTACACTAAAGGTTTTTCTCGGCCCGTATTGATCCGTTGCCATGCCAATGAAAATACGCGCGGGTATGGTTAGCGCAACGTTTAATATAAGTAAGGTTTTAATTTCTGCTGAGCTTAAATTCAGTGATTGTGCAATCAAGCCAAGTAATGGGGCATGGTTAAACCAGACGAGAAAGGTAATGAAAAAAGCGACCCAACTATAGTGCAACACTTTCATGTTTTCTGTTAATGAGAATAAATTAAATTTAGAAGAGCTCATATTGATATCCTAAGGTCGATGCTATAAAACTGGTTATGCGCTTTCACACATTTATAACCTTAGTTATCGCAACTTTGATACCAAGTTAAATAAACTTTATCTTTATCAGTAATTATATGATTTTATTTGATTATTTTGTCTTGTGTTTCAATATTCAAGAATTTAAAAACAAAAATGCACAAAGTTAATTCACTTTGTGCACTTAATCAGAGCAAACGAGAAAAATTCCCGAATTCACAATAAATTGCTTTTTCGATTTCGAAAACAATCGCCTTCTTCAATTAATGTATAAAACAAACCTCTTATTTATTAGTGTGTTATGTTTTGGTCTAAGTTTTGCTCAACAACACTACAGCTTTATACAATTGAATAACTAAAAATAAGTCTCTTTATGGATATCAAACGCGCTAATTATAAAAACAAACATAGAAAAGTAATGGTTAGTCTTATCGTTTTAGCCTTCATATTTTTAATGTTTTCTTTAATAGTAAATAGGCAAAACCAACAAAAACTAAATTTAAGCTCATTTTGGACAGACGAAGTAAAACAGACGAATTTAACATTAACAGCTAAAGGGTTTGGCACGTTAGAGTCTAAACAGCAAAGATATTTAACCGCTGAATTTAACGCCATCGTAGAAGAAATTTTTCTCAAGCCGGGCGAGAAAGTAACGAAAAACAGTGTAATTCTTCGACTCTCTAGTGCTGATATTGAGCAAGCCGCTATTCAAGCTCAATTAGCGCTAACTAGCCAACAGGCCAACTTAAAACAGCTAAAATTAACACAAAAACGTGAACAGCTTGATCTCAATAATGATCTTGTTGAGCTAAAACTTGACTTATCACTGGCACAAACTCAGCTTGATGCCGAAACACAGCTAGCTGAGCAAGGTATAGTGTCATCCCTTGATTTTAAGCGTAGTCAAGCGCAGGTAAAAAAACTCACCAGTCGCGTTCATCATTATCAACAACGGCTACTGCAATTAAAGCAATTACAGCAACAGGCACAACAAATTCAGCAAGATAAAATAGCAGAAAAACAAACCTTGCTGTTATTAGCGCAAGAGAAACAACAAAAGTTAACTGTTAAAGCGGGTTTAAACGGTGTTTTACAGCAACTGCCAGTAGAGTTAGGACAAAGCTTAACTAATGGCAGTCAACTCGCCTTAGTGGGCAGTACAGAGAAACTAATAGCCTTAGTCAATATTCCTCACCGACAAGTACAAGGTATTAGTGAAAATATGTCAGCTGTTATTGACACCCGAGGTGGCAAAGCCAATGGTGTGGTAACTCGTATTAGCCCTGTCGCTAAAGAAGGTCATGTTGAAGTTGAAATAGCCCTTGTTGGGCAATTGCCTAAAAATGCTCGCCCAGCGTTAAATATTGAAGCGAAAATCAATTTAGGAGTAATTGAACAAGCCCTATATTTACCCATACCTATTAATGCTAAACAGCATAGTCGCATACAGTTATATAAAGTAGCTAAAGATCAACAAGGTGCACAGTTAACTTGGCTAACGTTAGGCGCAAAAAACAATCAAGTAATTGAAGTGCAGGCTGGGGCAAAATTGGGTGATAAATTCATATTATCTGACATGTCAGCACAAAATAACCAAACATACCTACAGCTAACGCTTTAAAAATAACAACAAGGAGTACACCATGACACAATTAAATAATCCCGCTACAACAATACAGCTTAACAATATCACTAAAGTTTACCTTACCGATGAACTAGAAACCCACGCCTTGCGCGGCATTAATATCACTATTCATCAAGGCGAATTTGTTGCTATTTCGGGGCCATCTGGTTGTGGTAAATCATCGCTACTAAGTATTTTAGGGTTACTCGATAATGCCAACGCTGGTGAATACTTATTAACCGGCGAAGACGTCAGTAATTTAAGCGTGGATGAACGTGCTGAATATAGAAATAAAAAAATAGGCTTTGTTTTTCAATCTTTTAATTTAATTGATGAACTGAGTGTTTATGAAAATGTTGCCTTACCATTAAGATATCGAGAGCCAACAATGAGCGAAAGTGACATTAAAAACGCCACTATTACTGCCCTTGAACAAGTGGATATGGCACATAGGCAAACACATAAACCCAATCAATTATCGGGCGGACAACAACAACGCATTGCCATTGCACGAGCCCTTGTAGCTAATCCAGCCATATTATTGGTAGACGAGCCTACAGGAAACTTAGATTCAAAAAATGGTGATGCGGTAATGTCGCTATTACAAAACCTAAATAAGCAAGGAACCACCATTTGTATGGTAACCCATGATGCCCGTTATGCTGATTTTGCTGATAAGCAGCTGCATTTATTAGATGGGAAAATAGTGACCCAAGTTAAATTTAAAGAGGCCAGCTAATGAAAAATAGTATTGCCATAAAACATGCATTTGCAAGTCTAAAACAAGCACCCGGATTTTCGCTTACCATCATATTAACGTTGGCGCTAACCTTAGGGGCTTTATTAGCTGCTTTTAATATTAATCAGCTGATTTCTTTTAAATCGCTTCCCTACCCAGCTGCCAAACAATTGCATTTTTTACAACAAAATTATGTCAGTGGCGGCAAAGATAATATTGGCGGTCAAATGGTCGCTGGACAGTATCATATGTACCGTGAAGGAAAAGACTTATTCACTAGTGCATTAGTGTCTCAACAACGCGGCATTCTATTAAGTGCGCCAAGTAAACCTATGCTTATTGGTTTATATGTCAGTCATGAGTATTTTTCTTTACTTGGAGTAAAATTTGTTCAAGGACAAGCACTAAACGCGAGCAGTGATGTTAATAACGCAGAAAAAGAAGTAGTGATAAGTTATCAACTTTGGCAAAACCAATTTAATGGTAGAGCAGATGTTATTGGCCAAAGTTTACAATTTCAGGATAATTATTATCGTATTGTTGGCGTAGTAACAAAATCAACCGCCACACCCGCTCCTTTTGTTGCGTATGGTAAAACTGATCTCTACTTGCCTATGGCCTTTAGCGGTTTTGACGACAAAAATTGGCGTAGCGCGCCTCGAAATTTAACCTCTTTGGTTAAGTTAACACCAGAGCAACAACCAACACAGGTAATGGCACAATTAAATAAAATTATTGCCGACAATCTTGCCTTAACAGATGCAGCCAAAGAATATCAAGGTAAAGAAATCAAAGCTCACTTAACTAAGCTAAGTGATGAAATTAAAGGTGATAGTGAAAAAATAACACTTTTAGTTTTAGCCGGAGCAGTGGCTTTATTACTTATTGCTTTTGCTAATGTAATCAATTTGTATTTAGCACATATCGCAAAAAAACAGCAGCTACTAGCTATTTGTGCCAGCGTTGGCGCTAAGCCTAAAGTTATTTTTAAGCAATTATTTATAGAATCTTTACTACTCACCTTTACCGCAACGGTATTTGCTTTAATTATTGCCGCCTGGTTATTGGTATATACACAAGCACTTGCAGTGGGTAGTTTGCCGCGATTAAATGAACTGCATATTGATACTGGTACCATCATTTTTAGTTTTATGATGGCAATATTGCTGGCCGCCTTATTAGCTTTTTTTGCCCGTTTTAGTGTGAATTATAATGAATTGAAGTCACAACTAACCGCTAGTGGTAAGGGAGCTTCTGCACAAATATCGAAAAAAATAAGATACCTGCTTATTGTCTCTCAAATAGCGATCACTGGGGTATTATTAATCTCTAGCGCAATATTGCTACAAAAAACCTTAAGTACCGCGAACAAACCTTTAGGATTCAACGAAAAAAATGTATTAAGTTTTCAAATAGATGCCGGTGAAAAATATAAAACCAGAGCTGAAAAGCTCGCGCTTCTAGAAGAAATAAAACAACACTTTCTTAGCCTAACTCAAGTTAGTCAAGTATCTAAAAATTTAATCCCCCCTATTCGAGTTGGTAATTTTTCCACTGTTTTTGAAGATTCACAAGGTAATGCCATTGGCTCGTTTGGTTATAACACTATAGATCAAGACTATTTTTCGTTACTAGAACACCCGTTTGTATATGGTCGTAATTTCACGATTGAAGAAATTAGTGAACGACAACTTAAATTGATTATTAGTGAATCTATCGCTATGCAAGCCTTTGGTCGGTTAGATGTATTGGGAGAATATATTCATTTATCGCCTAAATACGGCTATGAAATTATTGGTGTTGTGAAAGATTATTTTAATGCGTTTACCCATCAAGAGTTTACTGGTCATGCTTATTTCACGTTAAATGGCTCGCGTTTAAACATACTTTTGAAACTAAAAGACAATAGTGATTTTACTCAAGCAGATATTATTGAACAATTAGCCAATCTCGACAGCAGTTTACGGGTATTAGAATACCTTAATTTAAGTGACACTAAAGCCGATTTAGTAGCAAAATATCGCTTAGCGGCATGGCTCGCTGGTTCGCTTAGTATATTGGCACTTATTTTAGCTTGCACCGGCATATATGGCGTTATTGCTTACACCATGCATATGCGTCGATATGAATTAGGGGTTCGTATGGCGGTTGGAGCCAAGAAAATAAAAATAATGCTCATGTTAATTAAAGAACTATTAAGCCCTTTACTAACGGGCATAGTGATAAGTTTACTCTTAGCTACCCTAGTGTATTTAAATTATTACAGCGCATTAGCAACATGGTTAGCACAAGATAACTTACAACTATTTAGTACTACTATGCTAATCTTGGCAGTGATGTTATTTTCCGCACTGCTGGCGTGCATTATTCCAGTACAAAAAATAATTAATAACGACCCAATAAAGGCGTTAAAAAATGAATAATCCTTAAAATAGCCCATTAAAAAATGATCAACAAACCAAAAATACTCATTATTGATGACAAAGCTGATGTTCGCCTAAGCGCACGATTTTTACTAGAGAACAATGGTTTTGAAATAGCAGAAGCAGACTCTCCTGTGAGTGGTTTGGCTTACATTAATGATAATGTAGTAGATATTGTGTTGTTAGACATGAACTTCGCCAGAGACACAACCTCTGGCGAAGAGGGTTTATATTGTTTACGTAAAATCACCGCACTCAATGAAGCCTTACCTGTTATTGCCATGACGGCGTGGTCTAATACAGATATCATCGTAAAAGCATTGCAAGCAGGTGCTCAAGATTTCATTGAAAAACCTTGGGATAACAATAGATTAATACAAATAATTCAACAGTGTTTGTCCCTTGCGCAACTGCAACAACAAAACAATCAACTTAAACAAAGCATTACTGAAAATACCCCACAATTTAATTTAGTCGCTAAATCTGCAGTGATGCAAAACTTGCTCAAGCAAATAAAAAAAATAGCTAAAACACCGGCAACTATTTTGTTAACCGGTGAAAATGGTACCGGAAAAAGCAGTTTAGCCCACTATATTTACCAACAAAATCAACTATCGGGACAATTTGTTGCTGTGACCATGGGGGCGATTAGTGAAAATTTATTTGAAAGTGAAATGTTTGGCCATGTAAAAGGCGCTTTTACAGGGGCTGATCAGGCTCGCACAGGGCGTTTTGAGTTAGCACAAAATGGTTTGTTGTTTTTAGATGAATTAGCGACTATTCCTCTTTCGCAGCAAGCAAAGCTGCTAAGAGTTTTAGAGTCAGGTCATTATGAAAAAGTGGGTTCAAGCCAAACATTAACCACCAATGCGAGAATAATCAGCGCGAGTAATGAAAATTTTAGCCAGTTAATAAGCCAAGGCCTGTTTCGCCAAGACCTTTATTATCGCCTCAATACTGTAGAGCTAAATTTACCTAAACTAAAAGATAGACACGAAGATATTCCAGAGCTCGCCCAGCACTTTTTACAACAACTTTGTGTTAAATACCGCCAACCCACAATGATGCTTAGTGAATCGGCCTTAGATAAATTATGTACTTATCATTATCCCGGTAATTTACGAGAGCTTAAAAACATTCTCGAACGGGTAGTTTTACTCAATGATAATAGCAATATTCAAGCTGATGATTTGACCTTATTAGTTGATAATACACCCGAAAATAAACAGGCAAACGAGCAGCTACCGTTAATGACATTTGCTCAAGCTGAGCAAATATTACTTAATAAGGCTTTGCAACAATCTAAAGGTCAAACAGAAAAAGCAGCACAACGACTTGGGATCAGTAAAAGTGCAATTTACCGCCGTTTAGAAAAATATAACATTGTTGCTAAAGATTTTAATGAAAAAGAATGACATATCCAAGCCAATTGAAAGTTTCTTACTATGATTAAAAACCAAGAACAATGGCTCACTAAAGCGCTATATCTGCTCAGCGCTATTTTAATAGTGCTAACAAGTACCATTACTTGGTTATTATCTGCGTCAATATTATGGTTAATTACCGTTAATTCAGTGCTATTGCCGATACTTTATTTTGTTGCTGATAGCATAAAAGAAAAACTAAACAAACCCTATTACCACTTGTTGTATCAACTTGATGCGTTACTGGTAGATGATTACTCATTAACTAGTCAATTCAAAAATAATAACGGTATTTCAGGTCAAGTATTTACCAGTTTAACTAAATTATCTCAGCAGCTTAGCAACAAGCATCAACTTTTTGATGAAAATAATTTATTGGTGCATAGTTTAATACAAGCTTTAGATAGCCCTGTATTATTGCTTAATGACAAACAGCAACTCATTCATGGAAACCAAGCGCTATCATTGTGGTTAGAGCAAGACTGGCGTTTAGTACGGTTAACTAAAGTCGAACAATTAGGCTTTAGATATCATGATCATCATTGGCAAATGAAAAATCAGCAACAGTCGCCATTGTATAAAATAAGATCCAGTCAATTCACGTTAGCAAACCAACAACATCAGCTATTAATACTCACCGATATCAGCAGTGAACTGAGACAAATGCAACTAAAGTCATGGCAACAACTGATCAGAGTGTTAACCCATGAAATCAAAAACTCCTTAACGCCAATTAAGTCATTAGCACAAACATTAAGGGATATTAACCAAGATAAAGAACAACAAAGCGCCTTAAATGTTATCGTAGAGCGTAGCCAAAATCTTAATGATTTTGTTGCTAACTATGGTCAAATAACGCGGGTCTATCAGCTAAAACTTAAACCAATAAAGTTAACACTTTTTATTGAGGGGATTATTCCGCTTTACCCAAACATTAACTTTAGTTGTCAATTTGAGCAAACAAGTATCACCGCAGATGAAGTGTTATTACAGCAGGTATTTATTAATTTAATTGAAAATGCTCAACAAGCCTTTATCAGCAGAGCGACTGACATAGATATCAATAATAAAGAGCAATGCCAATTAATAATCAAAAGTAATTTATTAAAAAACGTTTGCCTTTTAACACTAACAGACAACGGTGCAGGCATACAAAATACAGACAATTTGTTTGTGCCGTTTTATACCACCAAAGCCAATGGTAATGGAATTGGCTTAAGTCTATGTCGAAATATTATTGAGCAACATGGTGGTCAGTTAACGCTAATCAATAATACCAACAACAATGATAACTGCGCTGAAAAAACAACTGGCGCATGTGCTCAAATCACTATCCCGCTTTAATATCACCAAACATTAAACATTTGTTTTAACTGCTGGCTTTGACGACGACTAACTTCAACTTCTTGCCCTGAATTCATTATTGCCACTAAACTACCCACGGCTAAACCTTCTTCAATTTTAGCGATATTATCAATACGGATAATATCGCTGCGGCTTGCTTTAAAAAATAATGCCGGATCTAAACGGCGTTCAACTTTTGATAATGATGAGTGCAAATAAGATTTACCCGCTGAGCTATACACAGCCACATGATTACCAATAGACTCAAAACGCTCTACTTCTTGTAAACGTACTATTTTACTACTATCACCAAACTTTAATAAGATGCCATGCTTCTCTGGTAAATAGTTTTCAACTAGTTCTTGTTCTAACTGACTATGCCCTGTTTCAACTGTCATGAGTTTTGCTATTTTATCTAAGCACTGCTTTAAGCGCTCAGGATTAACCGGCTTAACCAAGTAATCTATAGCATTAAGCGCAAAAGCATCAACCGCATGTTCATTAAAAGCGGTGCAAAACACAAATTTAATATTACTGGCAAAGGTTTGAGCAAGTTCTAACCCTGTCATTTGCGGCATTTGAATATCGATAAAAACTAAATCTACTGGCGTAGTATTTAATGATATTAGCGCTTGCTTGGCGCTATTTGCCTCAGCGACCACTTCAATATGATCAAATGTAGACAACAAGCGTTTTAGCTCTAAACGGGCTAAACGTTCATCATCAACTATCATTACTTGGCAAGGCATTTGTCTATTGGTTTGATTAGGCATAAGGCAACACCAAAGTAACACTAAATTGTGTTGCGCTTTTTTGATAACTAAAATTAGCCTGATTATTAAACATCAGCTCAAGGCGTGTTTTAATATTTTTTAAACCTGTTTTAGTACTAGCAGCACTGCTATTAGCATCGAGGCTATTAACAACATTAAGCTGCCAAAATTCATCATCTTTTTTAACAGCGCTAATATTGATAAAGCCCGGTTCAGCATTAGGCGATATACCATGTTTGGTGGCATTTTCTAGCAAGGTTAATAGGGTTAATGTTGGCAATTTTTGTTGGTAAAGAGCTTCATCTATATCAACTTTCACCGTTAACCTTTCTTCTAAGCGGGTTTGTTCAATACTGATATAACGCTGACTTACTTGCCATTCTTCAAGTAAACTTGATTCAGCCCGTAAGTGCGCTTGTAAATGGGTGCGAAATAGCTCTGACAATTGCGTAAGGGTGTCAGCTGCCTTGTCTTGATCTTCATAAATAAGCGCGCGAATACTGTTAAAAGTATTAAATAAAAAGTGCGGGCTAAGTTGGTTGGTTAGTTGCTGAATTTGTGCTAATTGCATCTGTTTTTGCATTTGCTTCTTTGCTTGATACATATGCCAAGCCAGATAAAAAAGCCCCCACATAAAGAAGTTAAATGCTTGCTCAAGTGTGCCGACAACAAAAAAGAACCTTTTGTCGGTATTGATATTAAAAGCGCCCTCTTCATTGGCAAATTGTATCTGAGTAATATCGAGTTTATTAAAATACTCCATTTCAGTAATCACTAATGACAACTGCAAACTAATAATAGCAAGGGTAAATAACAAACCTAGGTAGTGCATTACTTTCTTCAATGAAATTGAGCGATTAACAATAAATAACTTTAAAAAAGGACGGACACCAAAATGACAAAAAAAGATAAAAGAAGCAGCATCAATGAACGAGCGCAGCATTACCATGGGTATTTCTTCAGTACTGGTTATTATCAATGTTTGCAATAACGACCAACTAATAATAAATATCAGTATAAATAGCGATAAACTAGTGATTTTATAGGCTTTACTGCAACTTAAACTTACCGTTAATGCTTGTTTTATATAATCACTAAAGTTGCTTGGTGGACTTTCTTGCATAGTTTTTCTTATTATTTATGTTGTTAAATTTAAAGGTTTTTAGCTTGTAAGGCTAAAGCTTCACCTACAAACAATGGCTATTTTTTGTAGGTGAACATTCATACTTACTACGTTAACTATTCATAACGCAATGCATCAACAGGATGTAATTTCGCTGCTTTTACCGCCGGCGCTAAACCGAAAACAACGCCAATAGTCGTGGTAAAGCCAAATGACAACCAAATAGCCCACAACGGCACAATCACGCTACTGCTACCTGGCATAAAAACAGCAATCAGTGCAGCCAAACCATAACCGAGTATTAAACCGATAATGCCACCAAATAAAGATAACACCAAGGCTTCCATTAAAAATTGCATTAAAATAAATTGCGGTGTTGCCCCTAAAGCTTTGGCTATGCCTATTTCTTTGGTGCGTTCGGTCACCGAAACTAGCATAATATTCATAATACCAATACCGCCAACCAGTAAGCTAATACCAACAACACCAGAAGCAACTAATGTCACTGAAGTCGTTATGCTGGTAAACTGTTCTTTGGTTTTTTCCGCAGTGACAAATTCAAAACGTTCACCGTCATCTTCGCTTAGTTTATGACGTTGGCGCAAAATTTGTCGCATTTGAACTATAATATCACTGAGTTTGGCTGATGCTTTCGGGCGAAACAGCACTTCAACATTATCAGTTACTTGATTGCCATTTAATGAACGTATAGTACTAAATGGTGTAATTATATAGTTGTCTTGATCAAACCCAAACAACGAACCTCTGGTTTCTGCAACACCAATGACTCGAAACCAATCACCGCTAAGTTTAATAAACTCTCCAATTGGGTTTTCTGGCATTTTTAATTTTTTAACTAACGAACTACCAATAAAAACTACCCGTCGACGTCTTAAATCATCACTTGATGATAAAAATCGCCCTAATTCTGGGTAAATATTAATAACATTTTTATAGCTGCTATCAGTGCCAATAATTTGAGTCTGGCTTGAATTTCTGCCAAATTGCACCTTTGAACCTAGGCTAAAGGGAGGAATTCTAACGGTGATATCATCAATATTTTTAATTTTACCTTTAAGGGCTAAAAAATCATCAAAACTCATGCGATTAAAAAAACCTAGCATTTCTTGATTAGGGCTAGTGTAGGCTTTGATGGTAACCATGTCTGATCCTAAATCATCAAGCTGCTTACTGATATTAGCACTAAGTCCCGACATAACTGCAACCACAGTAATTACTGCACTAACACCAATAATAATACCTAAAGTCGTTAAAGCGCTGCGCATGGCGTGAGAAAAAATTGATTGTAAAGCAGCTTTAGAGCCCTCAATGCTAGCGTGAATAAAATTACGCATAAAGACTCCTTTGCTCATGGTTATTTTCGCTATGTTGAACATTTTTACTGATGTCTGAGGTGATTTCACCATCAACCAAACGGATAACTCGATGACAATGATCCGCTATTTCTTGTTCATGGGTGACTAAAATAATGGTATGTCCTTGTTGATGTAAGGTATCAAACATCGCCATTATTTCTGCTGTGGTTTTACTGTCTAGGTTACCCGTTGGCTCATCTCCTAATATAATGGCTGGTTTGGTCACTAAAGCTCGCGCTATGGCAACCCGTTGTCTTTGCCCCCCCGACAATTGATTAGGCAAACTACTTAATTTACCAGCCAAACCCACACGAGTAAGCGCCTCACTCGCTAGTGCTACACGTTGTGCATTGCTTATAAAGCGGTACACCAAAGGCTGCATAACATTGTGCAATACTGACATTCGAGGCAATAAATTAAAGCTTTGAAATATAAAACCAATAGCCTTGTTCCGTATTTTGGCTAAGGTGTTTTCATCATGATTAGCAATATTTTTACCTGATAAATAAAACTCACCACTGCTAGCATGATCTAAACAACCTAGTATATTCATCAAGCTAGATTTTCCTGATCCTGAAGGACCAGTAATAGCAATATATTCATTTTTGTTGATTGTTAAATTTATATTTTTTAACGCATAAAAATCTTCATCAGCCATCGGATAGTACTTGGTGATGTTAGTTAAGCTAATCACCTTTTCTTGCTCACTTACTCGTTGAGTTACTTCCATGTTAACTCTCCTCACTTGTGTGAGTGGTACTTTGTCTATTAGCGGTTGAATAACTGTTGTTTTTTCCATTGATACTAGCGCCATCAACTAAATTTTTAACAATGCGACTAGGGCCTGTGATCACTAAATCATTATGTTGTAAGCCTGAAGTGATCGCTTGGTGAGTATCAGTTGCCATGCCTATTGTCACCATTTGTTTAGTAGCAATATTGTTTTTTACTTGCCACACATAGTACTGATTATTATCTTGATGAATGGCAGCAATTGGCACACTCAGTGACGGCTGTGTTTGCGCAGTAATAATTTCTGCGCGACAACTCATCCCTGGGTATAAGCGCTCAGCATTTTGTAGTAATGCCTTAATGCGAAAGTGCAATCCTTGACCATTAGCACTAATACGCGCCGAAGTACCAATACTAATAATTTTGCCTTTAATCGCAGTTTTAGGGGCTGAAGCAGAAAAAACTTCAACTAGTTGATCTTCTTTAACATTACCAATATCAGCTTCATCAATACGCAACTCAGCTAAAATAGTACTGGGATCAGCTAAAGTCATTAGCGCAGAGCCAATAATATTAGTAGTGCCGGCAACCACGGTTTCACCGACTTTAACATCAACCGCCGAGATCAAACCGTCCATAGCAGCAACAAAGGTGGTTTTTGCTAACCTGTTTTTTGCCATTGCTAAATTGGCTTGATATTGATTCAATCTCGCTTTTGCTGCTTTTATTTTTATTTGCGCAATTTTATGCTGGCTAATAAGGCTATCTATGTCTTCTTGACCAACCAACTTTTGATTAAACAGCTTTTCATTTAAAGCCAAGCGACGTTTTATGTCAGCTTTAAATTCAATTGCTTGCTCTATTTCTATCTGTTGGGCATTAATAACTGCTTGTGCATTCGCAACATCTGCAGCAAAAGCGGTTTGGTCTAACTGCATTAACATCTGACCTTGCTTTACATGCTCACCTTCAACCACCAATACTTGAGTAACAATACCAGTAACTTGTGATCTAATTTGAATTTGGGTATTAAAAATTAAATTACCAGAAGCCAAAATAGTATCCGACAAAGATTTTTCTACTACCTGATCAATACTTACTTGCACTGTATTGTGATTACCTTGGTATTTTTTCCAACTTACTAGCCCTATTAAGGTGGCAATAATAAGTAAAAGGGTCATGGTTTTTTTCATGTTAGCACCTGAGAATAAAGTAATGATGGTTGACGTCTAAGCTAATATTTAAGCTATTGTTTAAATAGCCATATACCAGAAGCTAAAAATGAGTAGGTAAGGCAATGCGGCTAAGCTAGTTGCTTTACTTAACGATAAATTAGCGCACTTTTTCAAACCTATAGCGGCAATAAAAATGGTCCAAATATAAAATAAATTCATACTTTCAGCCCACATATAAAGGCTGTTATTAGGTGTTAAACCCAACACTATTTGATTAAGTGAAGCATAATTAATAAGTGATAGAGGTAAATCATTACTTGCTGCGGTTATAAACAACAAGCTAAAACCTAGACTATTGATCAGTAACGGTATTTGTGTCCAAACACTAAAACTATACCAATCAGAAAAAACTAATTTTTCGGTGTTTTTACCGGTGACTTTACTTATCAATAGATAATAACCCGCAAAAACAGCATTGATTATCAAGATACTAATAATACTAAAAGTTGCTGAAATTAAGCCGGTATATTCAGCTGTTTGCTCTATGATAGCTTTAGCACCTTCAAGCTCACTGGCCGAAAGTTCGCCTGCCTCTAACAATTGTTGCTCTATTAACCATGGCGTTGACATATTGTCGAAAAATACCATAGTGCTAATAAAAGTAACTGACATCAGTAAAACTAATGCAAGCCAACTTGATTTTTTTGCAGCTTTAAACT
>Ga0316205_10000987_pt1 | contig 40521 bp, 32 predicted proteins | sample 3monthpyrite_MG_FD_204941 | JGI IMG/M metagenome (GOLD analysis project Ga0316205, IMG submission 204941) | Microbial mat bacterial communities from mineral coupon in-situ incubated in ocean water Damariscotta River, Maine, United States -... | ecosystem: Environmental > Aquatic > Marine >...
TTTTCTGCTGAATGGTCGGTCCCTAAAACCAGGCCCGATAATAAACCGGCAACTTCATATTGGGCGATCATTCTGGCGCGAGCTTTGTTATTGCCTTTTACAAAATCTAGTTTTGATTGGTCTTGCGGACATAATTCTTTATCCCTGAGCGCAGAGATACATGATTGATGAAGTTGATCGACGCCGTCTTTAATATTTATACTAATATTTTTGGTTGGTTGGATATATGAAATTGCGAGTTGAGCGTCGTGTTCATCAGCTTGTACGCCATAGGGCAGTCTGACGGCGACAAATTGATATCCACTGTCAGTTAAGTTTAGATCATCAACCGCTAGTTGAGCCAGTTTACCTAAGGTAGTAGAGTCGACGCCTCCACTTATACCCAAAACAAGTGTTTTCATTGCGGATTGTTGTAGTTGCTTTTTGATAAAATCGACCCGCCGACTGATTTCCAACTCGACATTAATTTCTGGAAGCACTTTCATTTCTTTAATGATGGTATGTTTAGGCATTATCATATTTGGCAGGAATCTTGGTTGTCTGTCATTTTAGGTCATACGGGAGTTTTACTCAATGATTGTCTCTACCGGCTGAAATTCTAGGTTAAGGAATTTGTCCCTACGCTTACGATTTTGAAAATTTAATCCTGTTTAAACCTAACTAAAAGGTCTATCGGGGTTGGCCGAAAGTCGACACTTTTTATCTGTGAAATAAGCAAGCCTGTGCTAATATTAGTTTAATCTTGCTGAAACGCGAAAGGAACGACAATGAAGAAAATCGAAGCTATTATTAAGCCCTTTAAATTGGATGATGTTCGAGAGGCCTTAAGTGATGCTGGTATTTCTGGAATGACTGTTACCGAGGTCAAAGGGTTTGGACGCCAGAAAGGGCACACAGAGTTGTATCGTGGCGCAGAGTATATGGTTGACTTTCTTCCTAAGATAAAAATTGAGATTATTATATCGGACGATCTGTTAGATATTTGCGTAGACACGATTATGGAAGTCGCTCGCACGGGTAAAATTGGCGACGGTAAAATATTTATTTCCGAAATTGATAAGATTATTCGAATCCGTACTGGTGACGAAAACGAGAGTGCAATTTAGTGACGTCACAGGATTCGTAGCTACAATCAATAAAAAAGGGCGCTGATAGCGCCCTTTTTTATTGATTGTAATTTTCTAAATACTAGTTTATTAGATTTTATGTTCAGGATAATTTAATAATAAAACCCGTCGACTATTTTCTGCCAATTCGGGTAAATCAAGAAGATTATAGGTAATCACCATCATTTCAAGTGCGTGAGGTACCGCAGGTGTTTTCGGATAATGGTCCACCACATACTTAGCGCGATTTGCTGCGGCAAGGTATGCAGTGCGTTGTAAATAATAATTCGCTACGTGTAATTCGTAGTCCGCCAACCGATTGCGCAAATAAATCATGCGATATTGAGCATCTTTAGCATATTTACTATTTGGGTATAATCGTAAAAGTTCTGCAAAATCATCAAATGATTGGCGTGCTGCGCCTGCATCTCTTTCTGAAATGGGCGCTGAAAATATGTCTTTACCAAAACCGGTTTCTGTAGAGAAGTTAATCAGACCTTTCATATAATAAGCATAATCAAGATCCTTGTGGCGAGGATTCTGCCGAATAAATCTCTCTGCGGCGGCTATTCCTGTGCCATAATCGCTTAATTGGAAGTATGAATAAATTAAGTTTAATTGAGCCTGGTGAGAATAGGCACCGAAAGGATATAAGCTGTCCAGTCTTTCAAGGTACTGAACCGCACTGCGATAATTTCCTGAATACATGGAAAATTGAGCCTTTTCGAATAATTTAAAGGCGTTGTTGATTTTTGCAGCGCCAGAAAAATCTTCATCTGAGCTTGAACAGGCGGCTAAAAGTGTTAGTAATATTACTAAGCAAGTGCTTTTTACTATTCTCATTGATTCTCAAAGTCGTTAAAATGACATTATTGTTAAAATGACGCCATTAATGAAATGCTGCAAAACCGATTAACGGTTTCAAAAATGGTATCAGTGATAAACGTCAGCAATCTCGATTAGTGGTTAATTTAAACCAGATGAGTTACCAACATAAAAAATTAGGTGAACACAGCTATTTTACCTGAGAGGGAAGGTAACTGCTACACCAACCAACAGATAAGGCCAACAAAGTGACAAAAAGTTCCATTAAACAAGATCAAGAAGAGCAAGCAAGCTTAGAATTTGTGGTTGAACAAAGTTTGGCAGGCGAACGGCTTGACCATGTTTTGTTGCACTATTTTCCGGAGCTTTCTCGCTCAAGATTACAAAGTTGGATTAAAAATCAACAGGTTAAGCTCGATGAACAGCACATCGTTAAACCAAAGCAAAAAGTGTCAGGCGGCGAGTTATTAGAAGTCGTGCCGACATTACAAGATCAAGGAGATTGGAAAGCGGTTGATATAGAGTTCGAGGTTCATTATGAAGATGACGATTTGTTAATTGTCAATAAAAGAGCGGGGCTAGTGGTGCATCCAGCCCCTGGTCATTATCAGGATACTTTGGTAAATGGTTTATTATATCGCTATCCCGATCAAATAAAACTACCGCGCGCTGGCATAGTGCATCGTCTCGATAAAGACACTACCGGTCTATTGGTGGTCGCAAAGACCGCTGAGGCGCACAATCATCTTGTTCACCAGTTACAACTTAGAGAATTTGACCGGGAATATATTGCATTGGTTCATCATACACTGGTCGCTGGAGATACCATCGATTTACCAATTGGCAGACATCCACAGATCCGCAAAAAAATGACCGTTATAGAAAATGGTCGGTCGAGTGCCAAGGAGGCGATTACTCATTACAGAATTGAACAAAAATTTAAGCATTTCACTTTATTAAGAGTGAAGCTGGAAACAGGTCGAACCCATCAGATCCGAGTTCATCTATCTCATTTGAATCATTCGATTGTTGGCGATCCCTTGTATTCCATTCGAAACCTTAAACCTAGGGCCATGGATGAGTCCTTTTCCGAGATATTTGATTCGTTCCGGCGTCAGGCGTTGCACGCTGTATCTCTCGGTCTTATCCATCCGAGCAGTGGAGAAAAAATGAGCTGGCAGGCACCATTGCCTGATGACTTTATGCAACTGCTTGATGCAATAAAACAGCACGACATAAAGTAGTTTGGCTCTCATAGAAGAAATCGGTTAGATAATGAAGTCAATCGTCAAATCCATCAGCACGCCTGAGATTAAATCAAGTTCTTATATTGAGGCTAAATGGCCGGTTCCCGCTAAGGTACGCGCCTATACAACCACACGGATTGGTGGTTACAGTCTGGCACCTTTTGACAGTTTTAATCTGGCTAAACATGTTGAGGACGTTGTACAAAGGGTCAGCCGCAACCGGCAGCGGTTAATTCGGGATCTTGACTTAAAACAGGTGCCTTCTTGGTTGGAGCAAACCCATAGCAGCAAAGTTGTCGACTTAGACTCGCTGGATAATCAATCTTTTCACGGCAAATCCTCACCTGTTTTGCTGGCTGATGCCAGTTTTAGCGCCCAATTGGAGCGCGTTTGTGTGGTTATGACGGCAGATTGTTTGCCAATTTTGTTTGCTAACAAGTCTGGTAGCTGGGTTGCCGCTGTGCATGCTGGATGGAGAGGGTTAGCCGATGGCATCGTGCAAAATACGATTGCCGCCTATCCTGGTGAGGCAAGCGAATTGGTCGCCTGGCTCGGACCTGCAATCAGTCAAAGGCATTTTGAAGTGGGAGAGGAGGTAAAATCCCTTTTTGAGCAAAAAGACTCGTCCTATTCTACGGCTTTTGAAGCAACAGGCCTCTCAAAATATCATTGTGATCTTTATCAGGTCGCACGAATTTTAATGAAGGCTTATGGAATTGGCGTATTTGGCGGAGAATTTTGTTCTTTTTCTCAGTCTTCTCAATTTTACTCTTATCGGCGAGATGGCAAAACCGGTAGGATGGCTAGCTTAATTTGGATAGAAAAAGAGGGGTAACAATGAGTGGTTGGGTGATTTTGCTAACGATATTCGTCATTATTTTAAGTCTACTGGTAATGTTTGTTGGCATTGGAAATAGATATAACGGCGCAAATTGGGGACATCCCGTGACCAATGTGCTTGATGGCTGGGTACGTTTGTATTGTAAGAAATTTCATCGTCAGGGCATTAATAAAATCGAATTGCCAGATGCAGAGCATTTTATACTTGTTTCCAATCATGTGTCCGTGGTCGATCCTTTTTTATTAATTACAGCCACCGACAGACCGATTCGTTTTATGATCGCTAAAGAGGAATACGAACGCCCAATACTTAACCGAATGTTTAAAGCGGCGGGCTGTATTCCCGTTGATAGAGGAGGCCGAGTAGAAGGGGCTTTCCGAAGCACTCTCAGAGCAATTAAAGCCGGAGAGCTAGTGGCTATTTTCCCACAAGGTGGGATCCATTGTCCTGAGAACCCGCGTCCTAAAATTAAACCAGGAATAATCAAACTCAGTCAATTAACTGGGTGTTCAATTTTGCCGGTGCGGATAAAAGGAGTCACTGAAACTAATTCAAGCCTTAAGGGGATTTTGACCCGGTCTCACGCCCACTTTGATGTGAATGAAATTTTATCCAGCGCTCAAGTTCAAACTGAGCCCTTTAGACAAGCTCTGTCAGACTGGTTAGTTGGAAAAACACAAAAAATATTGTCCTGAAGTATGAACATAAATTCACCACTTAAATCGCATAGTTTGATTTGGATCACCTTATCAAATTCATTATCTGCTATCTTCAATAATCATTAGCAGCCATCAATTTAATTCAGGCCAATCATGGAACAAATAAAGTTAGAGTGGGATGAATCCCTGTTAGCGAAATATAATATTTCGGGGCCTCGGTACACTTCTTATCCAACCGCTTTAGAATTTACTGAAAACTACCAAAACAGCGATTATCTGACCAGCCTGAATGAACTGCCTGCGGATAAATCTTTGTCTTTATATATTCACATCCCATTTTGTCAAAATATTTGTTATTACTGCGCCTGCAATAAAATCATTACCAAACATAAGTCACAAGCTGAGCAATATGTTGATAACTTGATCAAAGAAATACGTATGGTCGCAGCTGAAGTAGGTGACAACAAATTAAGCCCTAACAAATCAAAACCTAACAAATTACGTCAAATTCATTGGGGTGGTGGCACGCCGACCTATCTAAGTATTGAGCAGATTACCGCCATAATGACGGCTATTCGTGAGTCATTTGAAGTGCCTGATGAAGCATCAACAGAAATTTCAATCGAAATCGATCCGCGGGCAATCCCTATCGAAGATATTAAGCATTTGGCAGAGCTTGGCTTTAATCGAATGAGCATGGGGGTGCAGGACTTTGATATTAAGGTCCAGGAGGCTGTTAATCGCGTTCAGTCCTTCGAAATGACGCGGGATATGATTGTAGAAGCCCGAAAATACGGCTTCAAATCGATTAATCTGGATCTCATTTACGGATTGCCTTTTCAGAACAAACAGACATTTGAACAAACTTTAAAATTGGTTATGGATATATCGCCGGATAGGATTTCGGTGTTTAATTATGCCCATCTACCTCACCGATTTAAGCCGCAAAGGCGTATCAGTTCAGAAGATTTACCAAGTGCGGTGGAAAAACTATCAATTTTTCAATATATTATCGAAAACTTACAAGAAAATGGTTATTTATATATCGGAATGGACCATTTTGCTAAGCCTGATGATGAATTAGCGATCGCCCAAAAAGAAGGTTGTTTGCATCGAAATTTCCAAGGTTATACCACCCACGAAGAATACCAATTAATTGGTGTCGGTGTTTCGTCTATTGGATCAATTAGTGGTCATTATCATCAAAACGTGAGAGATGTAGATTCCTATTACGCCGCTTTAGAGAAAAACCAATTGCCCAGCTGGCGCGGAGTAATGGTAAACAACGATGATTTGCTTAGAAAAAGAGTGATATTTGACTTAATTTGTCACTTTGAATTAGATATGGCGAAAGTTGACAAAGAATATAATATTGATTTTGAACAATATTTTTTACCAGAGCTAGGGATGTTAGAACCATTTATTGAAGATAAGCTAGTTAAAGTGACCGATCGTAAGATACAAGTAACCAATCGAGGCAGGTTATTAATACGTAATATTTGTATGGTTTTTGATGCCTATCTCAATGAATTACATACGATTAATAATTTTTCAAAGGTTATTTAAATAATAGTTTAGCATTTTACTGGGTTTTTATCGGCCTAGCAGCTGTCAGTATTAAATAAAACTGGTATACTCGCGAAATCTTCGTAGTTAATTGGTTGATTTTGCCTTGCCCGTAAATGTAAATTTATCCAGCCAGATCAAATGCCAAACATGCAGCATCAAACGTTTGTGTTTGCCTGTTTTGCTAGCAGATTCGGAAATAGAGTATCTGGACAATATCGTTCAGCGTAAAAGAGTGCTTAAGAAAGGTGAGTTTTTGTTCAAAGCGGGAGACCCGTTTGATGCAATTCACGCGATCCGATCGGGAAGCCTCAAATCCTACACTATCAGTACCGACGGAATCGAACAATTAACCGGTTTTCATCTACCCGGCGAAATGGTCGGCTTAAACGCGGTCAGTACCGAAGCTTATCCAAGTTTTGCAAAAGCCTTGGAAACTTCCCTGGTTTGTAGTATTCCTTTTGATAAGTTAGAAACTCTAGCCAGAGATTTGCCCGGCCTTCAGAGTCAATTGTTTCGCGTAATGAGCGGTGAAATAAGAGATGAGCAGGAATTGATGATGCTGCTCAGTAAAAAGAATGCCGATGAGCGATTTGCGGCATTTGTGATGAATCTGTCTGCTCGTTATCGACGCCGAGGTCTCTCGGATAAAGAATTTTTTCTATCGATGACTCGTAGTGATATTGGCAATTATTTGGGCTTGGCGGTTGAAACCGTTAGCCGATTAATTACCCGTTTGCAAAAAAAGGATTTGATCGAAATTAAAGATCGATATTTGTGCATTAAAGATATGCATGAATTGAGCAGTTTAGCAGGCACGGCTTGCCACGATTAGTGAATTGCAGATAATTATATTCAAATCATACTAGTTTAAATAACGCCAGCTTTTAAAAGTCTGGCGTTTTTTTTACATCCCAATCAGCGGTAATTTTTAACCGTCTCTAGCAATATCCCTTCTAAATAGTCGCAATATTTATCCAGGTAGTTCTTTCCTTTATTTTCAGCACTCAACCAGGGATTCATTAAGGTATGACGTAAAATCAAAATCTTATCATTTTTATTGGTGCTACTTTCCTTATCGAATAAGTGCAGTTTTTTAAATAAACTGGTTTGTTCTTTCTTGCTCAAATTAGTCACTGATAAGTGAGTTTTAGAGCCAAGAAACTCTTTTGATTGTACTGGCGCTTCCGGGTCATGGGTCAGTTGTTTATAAATATCCTTCGAAAAACGGTTCATCAAATCTAAACACTGATTTCCATCGGGGTTTATAGCAATAGTCACTAAATTGCTGTCCGGTTCAAATGGAATGGTCAGACAAATCTTGCCCGCTAGCCTTTTCTTGAGTTCTTTTAGTTGGTCAAAAAAGTATTCCGCTGAACGTACCGTTTGACGAATGACCCGACCAAAATTTTGAGCATCCAATGGTAATACACGATGAGCCACATAGGCTGCCGCTGCGTTAGCCCCTGGTTTGGAGCCTTCCAAAATATATTGTCCGACTTGTAAAAAATCAGGATTTTCTGATTCAGAAAAAACGTAGTCTGCACTGGTACTCAAAAGCCTTACTACTTCCCGATTTTTAGCAATAAAACCTCCGGTTCCGAAAGGCAGGTATCCCTGTTTATGGGGATCGATGGTGATGCTATCTGCACCCGTTAAAGCGGCAAACGATTGGTAAACGCGCTTGGAGGGAAAATAGCTGAGTTCTTGTTTCATTTCTTCAAAAGGAACCAATTTTCCATCGGATTTTCTAAACATACTGGTTAAATATCCACCCCAGGCCGCATCAATGTGTATATAAAAATTTAGCCCTTTGTCAGATAAATCTTTTTGTAAACGCACAATTTCATCAATTGGATCGATTGTGCCAAACTCCGTGGTGCCTAATACGCCGATCACCGCTAAAATTGGAATGTTTTGGGAGTGCATATTATTTACGATTCTTTCTAATTCTTTTTCATCCATACGCATAGAGTCAGAGAGTGGCACCTTTACCAAGGATGCACTACCAAAACCCATTACACGCATGGCTTTTTCCCAGCTGTAATGTGCGGTGGCAGGGACAATTACAACGGCTTGCTTTAACTGCCAATGTTCAGCGTAAAATTGAGCAGGACCTAATGATTCGATTCGATTTTCTTCGATCGCCTGCTGAAACTCTCTTAGCTTATTTTCACCATATTTGGACGCAACGGTACTGAGAGCTAATTGACGAAACTCAAGCACTTTTTCGATAGAAAAATTAATCAGTTCCCAGTAAGTGTAATCTGCCAGGTTTTTGAAATCCGAGGAATCTAATTCCAGATCCAGTTCAATTTCTACTTGTTCGGCAGCGGACTTTATAGCAATGGGATAATATTTAGCAGCGCGAAAATTCCATAGACTTTCATAATTAGCGTTTGTTCCGCCGCTGGTCAGATGTCCCCAGGCACAGGGTGATTTAGATTCGTCGATATTAAAACCAAACATTTGAGCAAACTGCTGACCGACCTCCAGCTCCATTTTTAAAGTAACCGGTCCTGCCTCGGAGGTAATATTATTGGGATTGTAAAAGTTGGTGATCAACTGCGCGAGCAGAGCTGGCATCATCAGATCAGAGGACATATGTCCAATGTAGCGAGGATTATAAAAAGGCACTGAACGTTTTAATTTTGCTGTTAAGGAGTGTAATTCCGTCCTGATTTTTGCGATCCCATTTTGATAACTAGGATCATTCATCATTTGTGGCGTAATTGGGGGGGTATCTTCAGGATGAAAATTACGACGCCAGTAAATATGGTCCCGCACAAATTCTACTAGCAAGTTTTCCAGAATGTCATTATTCTCACCGTAGGCTCCTAAAAAATAGGGACTCAGGAACTTGAGGTTGTTGGTTAAATGATTATCATTTGAGTTATTGCTATTTAAAATGTTCATCATAAAATCCGTTATAATAGAGTTCCGGCTTCTCTTGAGTAAATGAGATAGAGAAGAGAAGTAGAGGTGCGAATTGTCTATGCTTTATGTTACTCAATCTAACCGCAATTAGTCTTGATCCAAATCAGCATTCAACCAGACTTAAAGTCTTGCAGTGTGACAGGCAAAAAATTATGAATGAATTATTTAATAAGAATAATATTACTGGTTTAATTTTAGCTGGTGGCGCTGGCAGCCGAGTTGGCGGAGTAGATAAAGGTTTTTTGAAATATGCTGGTTCAACAATGATAGAGCATCAAATTAAGTGGATAGAACCGCAGGTCAATAGATTAATAATTTCTGCTAATCGTAATATCTCTGAATATAAGAAATTCGGTCATTTGGTTCTACAGGATAGCAAGGATGGATTTGAAGGGCCTCTATACGGGCTATTGAGCGCTCTGGAAAACTGTGCAACCGATTGGTTATTTGTTCAACCGATAGACGTTCCTCAATTGCCGGATGATTTATTAGCATTGTTTTGCAAAAAAATTACCCAGTTAAATAAGAATGAAATTGAAGATTGTTTCTATCTTACATCCGATCAACGGGAACATTATTTATCAATGTTGATCAATCGAAAATGTTTACAAGCATTGCAGCGCTATCTTAACGCTAACAAGCAACGGGTGAGAGATTTTCATCGACAAATTGGAAGTGTTGCGGTTGATCTATCGCTAAATGAATTGAGTTTTAAAAATATGAACTTCCAATCAGATTATCAATAACAACATTTCTTTCAAGATCTAATACTGCCAACGCTAATTAACATTTGAACAGAAAATGACCTAAATCAAAGTCTTTCTTTTTAATTTTGCTAGCCTGTAAGTGATTAAAATACCCAATTACTAAAAAGGGAGTCAAAATGTTCAATCTAAAACATATTGCAGCAGTGGTTGATTTCAGACAGGCAAAGCATTTCTCGTTGCCTCGAGCGATAGAAATGGCTCGATTATTTGATTGTAAAATTACGATTTTGTCTAATACTTACGAAAGTTTTATGGATTTTATACCCTCAGGCAGTGCTATTGATGGACAGTTTATTAAAGCCGAAGCGATACAACAAAATCTGGATAAGCTTAAAAAGCTAGTTGAAGAAGTTGATTCTTCTGGTATTGAAATTAACTACCAGGTTCTTTGGAGCAAGAGTCTGCATGCAGGGCTCAGTGAATTTATTAATGAGCATGAATTTGATCTCGTGGTAAAGACTGCGCACCATCATAGCTCATTGAAAAAGTTATTATCTACGCCAACGGATTGGTCTTTATTACGGGATACCAAAACCAATATACTTTTTGTCAAAAACGGTATGTGGCCATCAAAAACCAGTATCCTTGGCGCCATTAATATTGAGGACGACGAAGCGCACCGAAAATTAAACAAAAAAATTATTTCGACAACGGTTGAACTGGCAAAAAAATGCCATTCTAGTGCCAATATATTAAACGTCTTTCCATGGCCAATGGTAAAATTCGAAAAATTTAATCATCTCTTTAATAAGAAAGACTTGTTTTTGGACATCAAGCAGAAGCATAGCAAAGCAGTTAAGGATTTTGTTATGAGTGTTTCCACCATCTCTGGCAAAGTCATCGTCGCAGAAGGGCTAGAGCCGGAAGAAACCATTCCAGAAATTGTCAAATCAACTTATTCAGATCTGCTTGTCATGGGTACGGTTGGTAGAAAAGGATTGCAAGCGGCCGTGATGGGTAATACAGCCGAGAAAATACTGGATGAATTAGAATGTGAGGTATTGGCATTAAAGTAAATTGGATAAATATTACTGACCGATTATTATTTGTTTTTCAGATCGATTTCTAATGATATTAAGATTTCTTTTTCGGTAAATGATTGGGTGAAAACAAGTCCTTGTTTGCTTGGCCGTCCTTCGATTTCTTTTTGTAATTCATCTCGATTAATAGAAAGTAACAGCCCATTAGAGTGAACATTAAATTCAAAGCTACTTGCATCATGGGTGGTACTGATCTCATAGCTCAACGAGTGGCTAGGAGAAAGAGTCAGTGATGACTGAAGAACTTTACCTGCCACCAATTGATTAGCCTCATCTCTGGAAACTCGATAACGAATGCTGTCATCTTGTATTCTAATATACATAGTGATCCTGTTTCTTAATGATTAAGATCTAAGTTCGAAAAATAGAAATCAACCAGCTCATTGGTTTCGGCATTTTCCATTTCTTCTGGCAAAACAACCCAGCCATTGGCATCTAGTAGAGGGTGGATTTTAAAAGACTCTTGCCCTTGGGCTATTTCAGCGACAAAATTTGCGCTAAGATCGATTTTTGCGTGAGCTTTTAAGATATTCTTAATGCCTTTCTTTTTAAATTTATCGTTCAATAATTTTGCTTTCACCGGTTTTTCTTCAGGCATGCCTATCATCAAGTTTATTAGATGTGTTACAAAAAAACGTAAGCCAATAGTTGCCGAAATTGGATTACCAGGTAAACCAAAATAATAGCTACCATTTGGGAATTTTGCGAAAAGGATCGGTTTACCTGGGCGAATTTTAGATTTATGAAATATAATTTCACCTCCCATCTTAATAATCGTTTGGGGAATAAAATCGAAATCGCCCATCGAAACAGCACCAGTACTAATAATAATATCTGTATTGTCATTGAGCTCTTCTTGAAGAGCCTGTTGATAGAGTTCAACTTCATCATAGTTTGTACCAGCATTATGTGCTTCAACTGGTAAGTCCTTCAGGTATTCGAGAATATAAGGCATATTGGAGTTATAGATTTGCCCAGGTTGAAGTTCATTTGATGGATCATCTACTAACTCTTTTCCGGTAGAAAAAACCGCAATATGTGGTTTTTTGATAACCTTCATCTCAGCGACTCCGAGAGATGCTAACGCCATTATTCTGTTAGCGTTGATAATCTGTTTATCCTTTAGCACCACATTACCTTTAACAAAATCTTCGCCACTCGATCGTACATGAGCGCCGGAGGTGGGCGCAGAAAAGCAGCTAACAAATCGGTTATCAGTGGAAAGTTCAGTATTTTCTACCGCTATGATGGAGTCATAGCCTGTCGGTAACGGCGCGCCAGTCATTATTTTCCAAGCCGTCTTATTGGTCTCTCTTGCCTCGGCAATATTATCACCAGCGGCAGTTAGTCCAATAAGATTTAGCGTTATAGGGTTTTCTTTATCAGCCGTCGCTAAATCCATAAAATTGACCGCATAACCATCCATAGCAGAATTGTCGAAGGTTGGTACTGAGATTGGTGAAACAATATCTTCCGCTAAAACTCTTCCGCTGCAATCTGTTAGTTTAACTGTTTCGCTAGCCAACTGGGAACAGTGTTCTTTTATGAGATGAAGCGCCTCATCAAAACTTAACATGTAATTTTGGGTGTAAGAATCTTTGTTGTCGTTCATTAAGGTTTACTCAGTAAATCGCGATTAGCCGCCAATTGATGAAAGGTTGGGTGTCACGCCAGTATTATTATCATGCAAGAAATGTTGCTTTCGTTTGTTTGATAATAACTGGCAAAGAGTCGATTTAAGTTGTTCCTTTTGAGAACTGTATTGCATTAGATCTCTTACCGAAAATCCTTCCTCGCCAAATAAACATAAATGAAAATCGCCAGTAGAAGACATTCTCAACCGATTGCAAGTATCACAGAAATGTTTGGAGTAGGGCGCAATAACACCAAATGTGCCTTTATATTCTGGATGAACATATTCGATTGCGGGACCACTTGCACGTTCTTTTAATTTTTCCGTCCAGCCGTTTGTAAACAGATAGTTTTTGAGTACCTGGGCGCTAACATGATATTGATTAAAGTAATCCAAATTATCGCCGGTTTGCATTAGTTCGATGAACCGAATGCTGAGATCTTTGTCTTTTAATAAAACGGTATATTGATCAAACTGGTGGCTATTGATATTTTTAAGGAGGACTGCATTCAGCTTTATTTTTTTTAAGGGAAGGGTTAATGCGTAATCTATGCCGTTTATAATTTCTTTAAGGCGATTGTGTCCCGTTAAACTGTTAAACAAATTAGCATCCAGAGTATCAACACTAACATTCAAATGAGTCAGGCCTGCATCCACCCAACTCCTTATATTCTTTTGTAATTTGTAGCCATTGGTGGTTAAGGCAATCTGATCGATTCCCGGTGTCTCGTTAATGATTTTAATACAATCGAGAAAATCTTTTCTAAGGGTCGGTTCACCGCCGGTCAACCGAATTTTATGGGTACCTAGTTCGGAAAATGCTGCAACCGTATTTTTTATTTCAGACAACGACAGAAATTCTTTTTTGGTTTCACACTGATAGCCATCGGGTAAACAATAGTCGCAAGAAAAATTGCAAACGTCAGTTAGCGATAACCGGAGGTACGGAAATTTTCGACCGTGAGGATCGACAAGTTGTTGGTGTGATTGATTCACAATAAATCAAGCTCCTTTCCAAATACGGGAGGCCTGGCAATTTCTCGCTGAACCCTGGCAATAGTTGATGACTAAATAATAATTGTCATCTATTGCGGCAATATAAACTTATCAAAAATAAATGTTTTTTTAATGCATGTTTTGGTTATGCAAAAAGAGATTATATTTTTAACTTAGTTCGGTATTGCTCGGAGTGTATGTAATAGACAGTATTCTAAAAATGGATCAAATGCTATTAAAGAAAGCTGTCCGCTGGTGGCTAGTTTACAATATTGCGCCGCGATAAACAATTTAGTCGTTTGATCTGCATCAGCATAATTCATTTAATTGCTTTCTTTATATATTAGCCAAACTTGACTGATTAAAAACAACTACTACTTTAGTGTAATATTTATCAGCCAAAATATACCACTTAGTGGTTAGTTACTGTTTTATAAGGAGTTTTTGCTAAAATTCAGTGGTCAAAATAGGCGAAAGCGGAGTTATAGTTGATGTGGATCAACAAAATAAACATCTATGAGCGTAAATTACAACTGCACCTAACAGAAGTGCGAAATCAGTAATTAGTATTTGTATTTTTCCTATAATTGAGTAGTAAAAAGACATCCTGACAAGGGGATTCGAGATGAGAAAAACATTCAAAATAAATATTCTTGCGGCAAGTGTACTTGCGGCAACATCTTTTGCGACATTTGCAGAAGACACTAAAAAGGACGGCCTCAATACGACCGTAGACTTAAGTTTCAGATACAGAATTGAAACCGTTGATCAAGAAGGATTTGTCGAAGATGCGCAAGCGTCAACTGTAAGAACTAGAGCAACCGTTAAGACAGGTTGGACAAATAGTATTGATACAGTTTTGGAATTTGATGATTTGTCTGAAATAGGTTTGGATGACTTTAATTCCGCTGCGGGTACTTCACCTAACCGCGGCCAATATCCGGTAGTTGCTGATCCTGAAGGTACAGAATTGAACCAGGGTTACGTTCGTTATACGACTGGTGATACTAAAGCAGCAATAGGCCGTCAAAGAATTTTGGTCGGTAACCAGCGTTATGTTGGTGGTGTTGGGTGGCGTCAAAATGAACAGACTTTCGATAGCTTTACCTTAAAAACCAAATTTGCAAAAGATTTATCGTTTAATTACGCCTATGTGTTTAACGTCAATCGAATTTTTGGTGAGTCCGTTCCTGCGGGCGATCATGATAGTAATACTCACTTAATCAACGCTGATTATAAAGTGGCGAATGGCAAACTCTCCGGGTATTACTTCTCGATTGATAATAAAACGCTTGCTACTTTTTCTAACGATACACTTGGTGTCCGTTACGATGGAAAAATGGATGATTTTTCCTATACCTTAGAATTTGCTACTCAGTCAGATGGCGGCGATAACCCGAATAATTATGATGCCACTTATTATGTCGTTTCCGGTATGTATCAAGTCGGCAATTTTGGATTTGGTGCCGGCATAGAAGTGCTTGGTGGAGATGTAGCCGGTGGGCAAGGGTTTACAACTTCGCTAGCGACTTTGCATGGTTTTCAAGGTTGGGCTGATGTATTTTTAGCAACTCCTACAGCGGGTATTGAGGATGCAACTCTTACCGGTACCTATAAAGTGAATGGTTATAAATTTAAGGCTGTTTATCATGATTTTTCTACCGACGAAGGCGGTGTTGATTTAGGGACTGAATTAGATTTTGTGGTGACTAAAAAGCTAACCAACAACTTGTCGGGTATGTTCAAGTTTGCAAACTTCAGCAGTGATAATGCTGGATATGCTTCAAGAGATAAAGTTTGGTTGATGCTTAGCTACAAACTTTAACCGATAGTAAAAACAAAAAAGCTAGTCTATTCATTAGACTAGCTTTTTTTGTGCTCCAAATTCTTAAAGGTTTGATTGGTTCAGACCTTTTCATGAAACGCTCAATTTCTCTGTACTTAATTGGTATATATTGAACCAGCAAAGCTACATTTATTTTGCGTGAAATAAAGTGACTCGCCATGGTCGATTCACTTTGAGAGAGGGGGGCAGAAGGTGAATTAGCTCGTCATTCGATGGCCAACGCTGAATTAGAGCTATTAAATGCAAAGAGTTATGGAAAAACTCTTATAAAGATTATTCCTTTAACTTAAAGATGGATATTTTCTTCAGCAAACTTCATAGTAATACCGGAGATTTCAGCCTTTTCAACCATGTTTTGAATAAAAGCTTGAATGGCCAAATGTGAAGCTCTGTGGATCAAATATCCACGCACTTTGTCTTCTACCATTGGATATTCGAGTGCTTTGCCTTCGATTTTTCGGGTGATATTAACCACATGGAATCCATATCGAGATTCAATGGGATTATTCGCTAAACCTTGTGGAAGCAACATCAATTGTCTTTCAAACTCAGGAACCGTTTGACCTTTGCTTATCTGTCCTAAGGAACCGCCAGTTTTTTTGGAAGGGCAGGCTGAATACTCATTGGCTAAAACCGGGAATTGCATTGGATCTTTCTTTAGTTTTGCAATAATCTCTTTTGCGTTGTTCTTTGCGACTTCTCTGGTTGGCAAGTCATCTTTTGCAGCGGCAAGCAATATGTGGTCGACTTCCATTAAGGGAACCGTGGTAAATTTATCTGGATTATTCTTGAAATAACGCAAACAATCCTCGTCGCTCGGATCGTTATAGCTGACTTTCTCTGACAGCAGTTTTTGTAATGATTCTTCTTCGTTATTAATTTCAACCTCTATGCCTTCTTTTTTCGCCTGCGCGATTAACAGTTGTTTTATGACTAACGCCTGTCCCGCCTGCTGTACAACTACTTCAAAATTCGGGTTTTGATGGTATTGTAATTCATTCGCCAGGTCGCTTTCTGGTATTTCAATTCCGTCTACCGTAATGACGGGTAGTGGAGTGGAGGGCGCCTTTTGTGATTCGGCGTGGCTGTGTGAACTACAGGACATAATTATCTTCTCTTCTATAAGTTGTTCGAATGCTAAATATACTTTAGCTGATTCTTGCAGGCATATGCGGATTTTTGTAGGTTGTGCTTTAGCTCAACATCATTGTGTAATGTCCGGCATTTTTGTTGGGTAAAAACCCAACCTACTTAGAGTTACATTATTTTAGATTATCGCTGCCTAACTACCTGATAACGTCTTCCAAAATACCAAACCGGTACACTAATAATGTGAACCAACCGGGTAAAGGGGAAAATCAAAATCATGGTCAGTCCAACAAATACATGTAGTTTGTAGAGAATATGAACCGATTCAATAGAAGCTGCTGCGGCGGTTGCTTGAAAAGTCACAATGTTTTGTGCCCAGTTGCCGAGCAAAATCATTACCGAACCATCTAAATGATCCAGAGAAACAACAATGGTTAATAATCCTAGTATGAGTTGCACTAAAAGCATCAATAAAACCATGATATCAGAAAACTTAGACGAAGCTTTCACTCTAGCATTAGTGAGACGTCGCTTAATCAACATGAGTAATCCAATCAAGCATAAAATGCCAAAGAATCCGCCACTGACCATAGCAACCATTTGCTTGTCCGCACTGGAAATAACATGATGATACAGCCATTCAGGGGTTAATAGTCCAACAAAGTGACCCATTAAAATAAAAATGACACCGACGTGAAACAGATTGCTGGCGATACGAAAGCCCTTGCCATCTAACATTTGACTAGAGTCAGCTTTCCAGGTGTAAGCTTCCCTATCAAAGCGGATCCAACTGGCGACAACAAAAACCATTATCGCGATGTAGGGATAAATCCCAAATAGTAAATTATTCAGGTTTGAACTTGTATATAAGTCTGACATGATATTCTCCTTACAATCCAGAAACTTGAGCGGCGTCTTTATCGTGCCAGCTTATTGGAACTTGCGGGTTGTTTTTATCAAAGTAGGGGCTATTGGGATCGAAAGAATTGACTGATTTATGTATACCAGAGCTAGCGCTCGGACATTGCTCACCGGCTTGAATGGGATCATCAAACTTAATTTCTTTGTCTTCCCATTCCTTATCGATCGCTTCGATGGTATCGTCACGTTCCTCTTTGCTAACAGCTTCGGCGACTTCTTCACGATTCACTTCTACTCTAGAGAGCTCTATTAGTGAATCAAAAAGCGCTGAGTAATCACACTTTCTTTCAATCAATCTTTCTGAAAGCATGGTCATCAGATGGCAAATATCGCCTAACCATTCTTCTGCGAACGCATCGTCCTGTTCACTTAAAAATTCTAAATATAAAGGTATGTAATCGGGTAGTTGTGAGGAATTAACTTCAAAACCTTTCGACTTGTATACATTCATTAAGTCAACCATGGCTTGTCCACGGTCACGCGATTCGCCATGTACATGTTCAAACAAAAGTAGCGAAAGTGAACGTCCTCTATCAAATAAAAGGTCGTATCTTTCTTGCGCATCATAAATATTCTTTAAACTTAATTGTTGAATAAAGCTAATCAAAGAATTTTTATTCACTTCACTAATGCTGGTATCCTGGCGAACTACGTCGATTAATTCATCGGAGGCGCTAAACAGCGCTTCCGATGGATAATCGAGTAGTCTTGAAATGACTTTAAGTATTAGCATGACTAACCCCCAACATTAAAGGTTTTAATGACATGACGTTTGTTGACTTTTTTAGCGCCGAACATGTTCATATCATTGTTACCAGAGCTACAACCATTACCAAAAGTAAAGCCGCAACCACTTTTTTCGGCATAGGCTTCTGGAACGTTCATCTCACGATGCCCAGATGGGATCACATAGCGATCTTCATAATTAGCAATTGCAAGATAACGGTACATTTCATCTGCTTGTTTCTTACTCAAGCCCGCTTGGCGTAGCACTTCTAAATCTTCCTGGCCTTCAACATGCTCGGCTCGTTTATAAGCGCGCATAGCAAGCAATCTTTCTAGCGCACGGACGACGGGTTCTTCATCGCCAGCAGTTAAAAGATTTGCTAAATACTTCATCGGTATTCGTAGTGAACGAACATCCGGTAGTACACCAGCCAATCCTAAGGTTCCTGCTTCCACAGCATTTTGAATAGGGCTTAGTGTTGGGACATACCAAACCATCGGAAGCGTTCTGTATTCCGGGTGAAGCGGTAGCGCTAGTTTCCAATCAATCGCCATCTTGTAGACCGGTGATTTTTGAGCGGCTTCTAATACTGAATCGGTAATACCGTCTTTACGCGCTTGCTCGATAACCTTTGGATCGTTTGGATCAAGGAATATCTCCAATTGCTTTTCATACAGATCGGTTTCAGACTCGGTAGCAGCAACTTCTTTGATCCTATCCGCATCGTATAAAATAACGCCTAAATAGCGAATTCGACCGACACAAGTTTCGGCGCACACGGTTGGCATTCCGGCTTCAATTCTCGGATAACAAAAGATACATTTTTCAGATTTTCCTGATTTCCAATTGAAGTAAATTTTCTTATATGGGCAGCCACTAACGCACATTCTCCAACCACGACATTTATCCTGATCAATGAGCACGATACCATCTTCTTCACGCTTATAGATTGCACCAGAAGGACAAGATGCTGCACAAGCGGGATTCAAACAATGCTCACACAATCGAGGTAAATACATCATAAAAGTATTTTCAAATTCGCCATACATTTCTTTTTGCATGTTATCGAAGTTTTTATCTTTGCTTCTTTTTTCGAACTCCGTACCAAGAATTTCCTCCCAGTTTGGTCCCCATTCGATTTTCTCCATTCGTCTTCCAGAAATCAGCGAGCGAGGGCGTGCTGTCGGTTGATGTTTTACTTCCGGAGCCGTATGTAAATGTTGATAATCAAAGTCAAAAGGTTCGTAATAATCATCAATTCCTGGCAAGTCAGGATTGGCAAAAATATTCGCCAGCACTCTAAATTTACCACCAATTTTTGGTTGAATATCACCGTTAGATTTTCTGACCCAACCGCCATTCCATTTGTCCTGGTTTTCCCACTCTTTTGGGTAACCAATACCCGGCTTGGTTTCTACGTTATTAAACCAGGCGTATTCAACTCCTTCGCGAGAAGTCCAAACATTTTTACAAGTGATTGAACAAGTGTGGCAACCGATACATTTATCAAGGTTTAGTACCATACCTATTTGAGATCTAATTTTCATGGTATTTCTCCTTAAGCCTGATCGGGGTTAGTTGGCAGCGGACGAGGTAGGTCATCGGTGTCAGAGCCTTCTAGCCAATCGACCTTAGACATCTTTCTAACCACAACCATTTCATCGCGATTACAACCCACCGTACCGTAATAGTTGAAGCCCCAAGATTGCTGAGCATAACCACCAATCATATGAGTCGGCTTCATTACGACGCGAGTGACCGAGTTATGATGACCGCCACGGGTACCGGTCATTTCGCTACCTGGGACATTCACAATTCTTTCCTGTGCGTGATACATCATTACCATGCCTTGATTGACCCGTTGCGAGACAACTGCGCGACAGGCGATTGCGCCGTTAGCGTTAAACACTTCAACCCAGTCGTTATCTTCAATACCGGCATCTTTTGCATCAATCTCACTCAGCCAGATAATTGGACCGCCGCGAGAAAGCGTTAGCATTAACAAGTTGTCGGAGTAAGTACTGTGAATGCCCCACTTTTGATGTGGTGTGATCCAGTTAAGCAAAATCTCCTTGTTACCATTTTCCTTCGAACCTTTCACCATGTCGATGGTTTTAGTATCTATTGGAGGACGATAAGAAACAAATTGTTCACCAAATGCCTGCATCCATTTATGATCCTGATAGAACTGTTGACGACCAGTGATGGTACGCCATGGAATGTACTCATGCACGTTGGTATAACCGGCATTGTAGCTAACGTGTTCATCTTCAAGTCCTGACCAGGTTGGGGAAGAAATGATTTTTCGTGGTTGCGCTTGCACATCACGAAAACGAATTTTTTCTTCCTGCTTTGGTTTGGCCAAATGAGTATGATCTCGACCGGTAAATTCACCAATTGCTTCCCAGGCTTTTACCGCAACGCTACCGTTAGTTTCTGGTGCCAAAGTTAAAATGGTTTCACAAGCATCAATGGCCGTTTCGATAATTGGCCGTCCTTCACTAATACCCTCATCAGTACTTCGATGATTGAGGTCACCAAGAAGTTTGACTTCATCGTCAGTGTTCCAACTGATCCCTTTACCCCCGTTACCCAGTTTTTCTAACAATGGACCAAGAGAGGAGAACTTTTTATAGGTGTTTGGATAATCTCTTTCCACAACCACCATGTTAGGTGCGGTCATTCCTGGAATCAGTTCGCATTCTCCTTTTTTCCAGTCTTTTACATCAAACGGTTGAGATAATTCTCCGGGAGTATCGTGAAGCATTGGAACCGTAACAATATCCTTTTCGATTCCTAAATGACCAACGGTAATTTCAGAGAATTTTTTGGCAATACCTTTGTAAATATCCCAATCTGATTTTGCTTCCCATGCCGGATCAACCGCAGTTGAAAGTGGATGAATAAAGGGATGCATGTCAGAGGTATTTAAGTCATCTTTTTCATACCAGCAAGCGGTCGGCAAAATGATATCTGAATACATGCAAGTGGAAGACATACGGAAGTCTAATGTAGTGACTAAATCGATTTTGCCTCTAGCACCTTGTTCAACCCATTCGGCTTCTTCAGGTTTAATTCCATCAACCATTCCGACGTCATCGTTCATAACACCATGCTTTTCGGCGCCCAATAAATACTTGAGCATATACTCATGACCCTTACCGGAGGAACCGAGCAGGTTAGATCGCCAGATAAACATATTGCGAGGAAAGTTTTCAGGAGCGTCCGGCGCTTCAGCGGCAAATTTAATGTTGCCACTTTTTAGTTCCTGCACAAGATATTCTTTGGCATCCATTCCTGCTGTTGCTGCATCTTTAGTGACTTGCAGTGGATTCATGTTAAGTTGTGGTGCTGATGGTAACCAACCCATACGCTCGGCTTTGATATTGTAATCGAGCATATGCTCTGGAAATTCATTTTTATCAGCTAATGGTGACAATACTTCATGGATACTGACTTTCTCATGTCGCCATTGTGATGAATGGTTATAGAAAAACGAAGTACCATTCATTTGACGAGGAGGACGAGACCAATCCAAGCCAAATGCTAAGGGCAACCAACCTGTTTGTGGACGAAGTTTTTCCTGCCCAACATAATGCGCCCAACCGCCGCCAGACTGTCCGATACAACCACACATCATTAACATGTTGATTAGACCGCGATAGTTCATATCCATGTGATACCAATGGTTCATTGCCGCTCCGACAATAATCATTGATTTACCTTTTGTTTTGTTTGCAGTATCTGCAAATTCACGGGCAACGCGAATGACTTTGTCGCGAGATACGCCAGTGATTTTTTCTTGCCATGCAGGTGTAAATGGAATGTCATCATCAAAACTAGATGCGACATTATTTCCACCAAGTCCACGATCGAGACCATAGTTAGCCATCATTAAATCATAAACGGTAGCAACTAAATATTCTTTGCCATCTGCGCCTTTGACTGTTTTAGTTGGCACGTTTCTAACTTGAATAGATTCCTGGTCACATGCATCCCAATGACTGTTAGAACCATCCGCTGCGAAATGAGGGAAAGCAACAGGTGAAACACTACTGGTTTTATCATTGGCACCAATTAAAGAAAGCTGTAATTTGGTTTCTTTGCCATCTTTACCTTCACGAGCTTCGATATTCCATTTACCTTTTTCGCCCCAGCGATAACCAATAGAACCTAGTGGTGAAACCAATGAGTCTGTGTTTTCATCAATCGCGACAGTTTTCCATTCAGGATTGTTTTCTTGACCTAAGTCGCCAGCAAGATCTGAAGCTCTTAAAAATCGGGTTGACTTAAACGAATCATCGTCATGCTTCTCTAACGTAACCAGCATTGGGAAATCAGTATAGCGACGAACATAGTCAGTAAAATATTCGCTTGGATTGTCCAAATGGAATTCGCGCAAAATAACGTGACCAAATGCCATGCCGAGTGCGGCATCTGTTCCTTGCTTAGGATTCAACCATTCATCGGTTAGTTTAGAAACTTCAGCGTAATCCGGCGTAATAGAAACCGTTTTAGCACCTTTATAACGAACTTCTGTTAAAAAGTGGGCATCAGGTGTTCTTGTTTGAGGCACATTAGAACCCCAGGCAATAATATAATTTGAGTTATACCAATCGGCCGATTCTGGAACGTCAGTTTGTTCACCCCAAACTTGTGGAGAAGCGGGTGGTAAATCGCAATACCAATCATAAAAACTTAAGCAAACACCACCAATCAAGGATAAATAACGAGAGCCAGCAGCATAAGAAACCATCGACATCGCCGGAATAGGGGAGAAACCTATGACTCTGTCTGGTCCATATACCTTAGCCGTATAAACATTGGCTGCGGCAATCATTTCATTCACTTCGTCCCAACTGGAACGAACAAAGCCACCTAATCCACGTTTGGATTTATAAGAATCAGCTTTTTCTTTATCTTCAACAATTGAACCCCATGCTTCAACAGGTTCCATAGTTGCTCGCGCTTCGCGCCATAGCTTCATTAATGGTTTACGAATTTTTGGATATTTGAGGCGGTTGGCGCTGTATAAATACCAGGAGTAGCTAGCGCCACGAGGACAACCTCTAGGCTCATGGTTTGGTAGATCTGGCCGAGTTCTTGGGTAATCAGTTTGCTGAGTTTCCCAAGTTACCAATCCATTTTTAACATAAATTTTCCAGGAACAGGACCCTGTACAATTTACCCCATGGGTAGAACGTACCACTTTGTCATGCTGCCAGCGTTGACGATAGCTATTTTCCCATTCACGACTTTCATTGGTGGTTTCACCATGACCGTCTGAGAATTCGCCTGTTTTCTTCTTAAAAAACTGTAAGCGATCCAAAAATTGACTCATTTGTTTTCTCCGTTGACCTGTAACTGATTAGCGTAAATATAGGCAATAACCCATTAATTGCTATAACAATACAAACTAAAAATGACTATTTCTTATAACCACAAAAGGTGACTATTGCCACCTTTGTGTTAAAAATTATTTCTGTTATGGATTATGGAATTCTGCACTTTTTCTAAGATAGAACCACCAGTTGATCACAATACAAACCCCATAGAAAACAGCAAAACCATATAAAGCGTTTTCTGGAGTAGTTAGCTTAATTTGCTCACCAAGTACCTTTGGAATGATAAATGCTCCGTAGGCTGCGACCGCTGAAGTCCATCCTAATACCGGACCTGCCTGCTCTTTATCAAATACCATTGAAATAGTACGGAAAGTTGAACCATTGCCGATGCCAGTAGCTGCAAACAATAATAAGAAAAGCACAAAGAAAGGTACAAAGAATACTTCCGGTGTTGCTGATGCATATGCCGCTTGCATATAATAAGCGACACCAACAGCGCTTCCTACCATCGCAAATGCGCAAATTTGTGTCACTAGCGCTCCACCGACTTTGTCAGAAATCCAACCACCTACCGGTCGAATCAGCGCGCCAATAAAGGGCCCCATCCATGCGTACATTAACGCACTAGGACCATTTGGGTTTGCCAGATCGTGATTCATAACACCGTCTACCATAACGTGTTGGTAACCGAATATAACCTTGATTGAAAGACCAAAACCTGCAGCAAAACCGATAAATGAGCCGAATGTCATTGTATAAATAACACTCATTACCCAAGTGTGCTTGTTACCAAATATTTTGTATTGGCGTGTAAGGTTTTGTTTGACCTGGCCTGGAATAAGTTTTAGCAAAAATACAGTTAAAGCGATTACGATTGGCAATACAATCCACTTACTAATACCAAATCCTGAACCACCAACTTTTTCCGGTAACATTAACCACAGTCCGAATATCGCAGTTAAAAAACCAATTAATAACATTCCTGAAATGACGCTAAAAGAACCGATTGGGCTGGGTAATTCAGGGGTAACATGTGAAGCCTTGATATTATTCATTCCCCACCAACCAACAACAACCAGAGGAATTAGGAAAATTAACCAAACATATCCTGCATTATGGATCCAGGCATCAGAGCCTGCTGGAATTTTACCGATGAGAGTGCCTGAAGTAGTCACTAGCTCCATTGGCTCGCCGCCAAAAATGCCAAATGTCATAAACAGAGGTACCAAAATCTGCATAGTAGTGACACCAAAATTACCTAAACCAGCATTCAATCCTAACGCTAAACCTTGTTGCTTTTTTGGGTAAAAGAAGCTGATATTAGACATTGAAGAAGCAAAATTACCGCCGCCGAAACCTGATAACAATGCAAGAACTTGGAATACCCAAAGTGGTGTATTTTTATCTTGTAACGCAATACCTGCACCAATTGCTGGAATCATTAACAACGCTGTCGTAAATACAATCGTATTTCGCCCGCCCGCTAATCGTATAAAGAAACTGCTGGGTATTCTCAAGGTTGCGCCTGTTAAACCGGCAACCGCCATCAGAGTAAACAATTCGCTTTTGGCGAAAGGGAAACCAAGATTCAACATTTGAATGGTTATAATTCCCCAATAAAGCCAAACGGCAAAACCGCAAAGCAGGCTAGGAATTGAGATCCAGAGATTACGGTTTGCAATCGTCTTTCCTTCAGATTCCCAAAATTTAGGATCTTCTACATCCCATTGTTTGATATCTGACATTAGTTACTCCAACTTTATTAGGCTAACTGTATGGCTAGCGATAATTAATAATTTGTACTGCTTTTAAAATTAACCGCCGTTTGATGGAGAATCGACGATGTTGAGAATGCAAACGCAGATTAGCAATAACCACCTGAGTGACATTGATCTGGATCAAGCGATTTAATATTGAAAAAATCCGATTTAATCCCGCCTACCACTAAAGAGGTATATTGTAAGTCGTTGTAAGTCTTTGATTATAAATGGTTAATTCTCCATAATATTATTAGGGTTTACTGGAGTGATAGATTACGAAAATTTGGTAGTAGTTGCATATTTTAGTGATATTGCCCAATATGTTTTCACTCCGTTAGATTGACCGGTAGAATGTTGTTCAATCTACTTTAATTCACTGAGTTAGTGTCAATGCAACAAATGGGTCAGGAGAGAGAAATAGCAAGGGATTTTCATCAATCCAATCCTCAAATTGAAAAGGAGGTGTCGTCCAGCTCGTCCATAACCGCAAGGGCAGGGCAGGTAATGGCCATTATCATATCGCTTGGCGTAATTAGTATGATTGCTTCGATGTTAGTGTCTGAAAGCATTAGTGGCGACCCGTCTCAGATCAACCGCGCAGGCATACTTAGAATGCAGGCAGTCAAGATTTCGAGAGCGCTGGTGGAGGAATACAATGCAAACCAGTCTAATAATAATCAATCCAATACAAACCAGTCAGCTAATCATTATCATCTTATCTCTGAAGAAAAAGCGGCGGAAACTATTAAAGAAGTTGCTCTATTTGAAGAGAGCCTCGGGCTCTTGTTTAAAGGAGGAGTTGCCAACGCGCGTTCAGATGACGTGATTGAATCCCAATATCAGATTATTTTAGCGTCGTGGCAGAACTTAAAACAATCCCAATTCTACTCTCACCCCCACCCCAAACCCCAAGCAGGTGCTACCTTGGTATCTTACGATCAATTTGTTGAGCAAATTGATGAGTTGGTGACTTTGTTACAACAAGCTTCTGAAAAAAAATTAGCCATGTTACGTTTGATCCAGGGGATCAGTTTACTGGGGCTGGTGACTATTGCTGTTGTGGTCCTATATCAATTAAACAAAACAGTGATTATTCCTCTAAAAGAGCTGGTTGAGGTTGCCGAATTGGCCGGCAAAGGAGATTTCAGTTTAAAAGCCAGCTACGATTCAGATAATGAATTAGGCGTACTGGCTAGAACGATCAACAGGATGTCAGAAGAGCTCGAACTATCCTATCAGGATTACGAACAAAGAGTTGCGACAAAAACAAGAGCGCTGATTAATGGTAATCGCTCCTTACAGGTTCTTTATCAAGCTGCCAGTCGGTTGGCGAGTAGTGAAAATCAACGCAATGATAGTCATATCATTAAAGATCTTGAAGCGGCTCTGGATATAGGGAAAGTAACCATTGAAAGAATGGACCCGATCGACACTTCGGCAGAAACGCTGCCAAAAGGAAAGTTGCAAAAAACCGAAAAAGAAGAGAAAACCCACAGTTTAAAGCGAATTGAATTCCCTTTAGAAAAGGCTAAACGTCGATATGGTCAGTTGGTTTGGCATATTCCTGGAGGTAAGCAGCCACGAAAATGGCAAACTCAGATGTTGCAGGCGATGGCAGATATTATAGCGACTGCCTTTTATTTGGAGCAAAAACGAGGAGCCGACGACCGATTATTGATTGTTGAAGAGCGGGCAGTTATAGCCCGCGAGCTCCACGATTCTCTAGCACAATCATTATCTTATCTAAAAGTTCAAATGAGCCTGTTAACTCGAAAAATGCAAAAACAGGCGAGTCCTGACATAATCGAAGAAACTATCAGCGACATAAAGCAGGGATTGAATGCTGCTTATAGGCAATTGCGGGAATTGTTAACAACTTTCCGTTTGAAACTAGATGATCCGTCTTTGGCGAATGCATTGCAAGGAACCGTTGTTGAGTTCGCGGAAAAATGCCAACATCCGATTGCGCTGGATTTTAATTTGCCGGAAAATTGCCTGTCAGCTAATAAGGAAGTTCACGTTTTGCAGATTATTCGTGAAGCCCTCTCCAATGTGCATCGACATGCGAGGGCCAGTAATGCGGGCGTTTCTCTTCGCTTAGAAAATGAAAGAAGGCTGATAGAAATATGGGATGATGGCGTTGGCATTGATTTCGACAAGAATAAGGTAACACAGCTCCATACCCACTTTGGCCTAGGTATAATGGAAGAAAGAGCAAAATCGTTGCAAACAAATATTATAGTGGGATCCAGAGAACCGAACGGGACTCGGATTTTGTTTGAGTTTTAATTAATCAACTAAGAGAATTGAGAAAAGGTAATGAATGAATCAAGTGTAATTTTAATCGATGATCATCCTATGCTCCGAAACGGAGTCGCACAGCTGATTTCTTTGGAAGATAATTTAGAGGTGGTTGCAGAGGCGTGCTCCGGTGATGAGGGAATTGCCCTGGCGGTAAAACATGAGCCGGATTTAATCTTATTAGATCTCAATATGAAAGGGCTCAGTGGAATCGACACATTAATCGCATTAAAGCGAACGGAATTAACAGCAAAGGTCGTTATTTTTTCCGTATCTGACAATAAAACTGATGTACTGCAAGCGTTAAAATTTGGTGCGGATGGATATTTATTGAAAGATTCGGAACCGGAAGAGTTGATCAACAAAATTAATCGAGCGATTGATGGCGAGTTAGTATTGAGCGAGCCTTTAGCACAAATCGTTGCTCGCTCTTTACAAATAGATAAGGAGTCTAATCCAATCGATAATTTGACCCAAAGAGAGTTTGAAATTTTACGTTCCGTTGCCGGTGGCAATAGTAATAAAATGATCGCCCAAAAACTGGGAATTACTGAAGGAACCGTTAAGGTTCATGTTAAAAATATGTTGCGTAAACTGGCTTTAAAAACTCGGGTAGAAGCGGCAGTATGGGCTGTTGAAAATAACATTTCTCATTAGGCCAAGATTAAAAGTTAAAAGTTAAAAGATTAAAAATATTTACCACAGAGGCACAGAGAACACAGAGTTAAAAGACAGACAACAAAACTCAATTACCTTAGTTGCATTTAGGTGTTTTATCTCTTCTCCGTGTTCTCTGTGCCTCTGTGGTGATAGTCTTTTGGTCCTTGTTATTATTGCTCAAGAAAATTGTTAGCAATAGCTTCACGGATCAATTTTTGATGTTGCTCGCGTTTTATTGAGAAATACATCACCGCCATACAAAGCGCTAAAATGCCATATAACAGCATAAAACAAGCGCTATAGATACCCATTAAATCCACGGCCACCCCAAAAAACACCGGTAATGTTACGCCTCCCAATGCACCAATAGTTGCGACGGTTCCACCCACGCTTCCCATATGGTCAGGGTAATAATCTTGGATAATTTTGTACACACTGGCTCTACCAAATCCTTGCGCGATACCGATTATGAAAATTAAAAAAGTAAACACCCAAACATTTATTTCAACATATAAATTGACGTCCTTTTCGACCCCGTGAATGATCATGGTGGTGGGCGGGTAACTCAGGAAAAACAAACAAACCAAACAAACCCAAAAGACGCTCCAGTTAACTGCTCTACCGCCGTAACGATCAGAAAACCATCCGCCAAGGGCTCGTACCATACTTGATGAGGTCACAAAGATCAGGGTTAATAACATGGCGGTTTCCAGATCCAGTTCGTAGGCGCTCATATAATATTTTGGAAGCCATAATATTAGAGCTAAAAAACTGCCAAATACAAAGTAATAATACAAACCAAAACGCCACACTTGAATTTCTTTCAAAGGTGCTAGATGATAGTCAAAATTTCGATTTCGACGTTTTTGCATATATTTGGTTTCTTCCGGTGCCATCAAGATAAATAGGACTACCATGACAATCATGCCAATGGAATAAAACAGTCCAATCGCATCCCATCCCCAATAGTTAATAATCTGCGGCGCCAGAGCCAAAGTAATCGCAGCGCCAGCGTTGCCTGCGCCAAAAACCCCCATGGCATATCCTTGTTGACGACTTTCAAACCAGGCCGATACGTAGCGAATACCGATGGTAAAAGAAACGCCGGATATACCGATCAAAAATCCAATCAGAATGTAACCGGAATAAGTTTCTACCCAACGAAGCGCAAAAATAGCCGGTATGATGATCACCATTTGACCAATAAATAATTTTCGGGTGGAGTAAATCTCACATAATAAACCGATCGGAAAGCGAAGTAGGGCACCGGTTAACATAGGAGCAGCCAGTAAAAATCCGAATTCGGTGGTAGTTAGATTCAGAGACTCCTGGATACTAATCCCCATTACTGCGTACAGAGTCCAAACTGAAAAGTTGGCGGCAAACGCGAGAGTCGCCATTATTAGTACTCGGCGAGCTTGTTTTGAATGAAAATCCATTTGAACCATACTTGTTTTTTTCATTTTTGAGGTAGCAAAGTTCTATTATCCTAACCCCGTTTTTAGAAAATGTGAAGGTTTACTGGTGTTTGATTTTGTGGTTAAAACACTATCACTTTGGTAGTAGATACTATCACTTTAGAGGTATAAACGATTGAAAAACATCAACTATTTCCGCGTTATATTGTTTAGGGTTGACCTGGATCAGGGTTTACCATAGCTTCCTGCTTAAAATACTCCCAGAAAAATTAATCACGCTAGCCTGTAAGGGGAAATATGATGTCAACAGATAGCTCTCTCAATATCCTTAATTTTAAGGACCCAAAAATCAAAACGCTGCATATCACCTGGTTTGCGTTTTTTCTAACCTTTGTTGTTTGGTTTTCTCATGCTCCTTTAATGGTTTTTATCAAGGAAGCGTTTAACTTAACGACGCCACAGGTAAAAGCATTGTTAATTCTTAATGTCGCATTAACCATACCGGCGCGAATCGCCATTGGTATACTGGTCGATAAATTTGGACCTCGAATTATTTATAGTGGATTACTCGTTATATCCAGCTTTATCTGTGTTGGTTTTGCGATGGCAGATAGTTACGAGCAGTTAGCTTTGTTCCGCTTTTTACTCGGTTTTGTTGGCGCCGGTTTCGTCATAGGCATTCGCATGGTTGGTGAATGGTTTCCGGCGAAACATGTGGGTATCGCTGAGGGAATTTATGGCGGATGGGGCAACTTTGGTTCTGCGGCAGGTGCAATGACGTTGCCGACTATAGCTTTAATGTTTGGCGGTGAAGATGGCTGGAGATATGCAATAGGATTAACAGGCGTTATTGCTGGTATTTACGGTTTATTTTTCTATAGTGCCGCTCGCAATACGCCTAAAGGTTCGACTTACTTTAAACCAAAAAAATCTGGTGGATTGGAGGTCACTAGCCGAGGTGATTTCTATTTTTACTTATTCATGAATATTCCCATGTATCTAGCTCTGGCGGTATTGTCCTGGAAGCTGTCTCCAGCGGGTGTATCGCTTTTGACTACTGAAACCATGTACATTATGTGGATTGGACTGGTAGCGCTATTTTTCTTCCAAACCAACGCTATTTACCAGGTGAATAAAGAGCATCTTAAAAAGGGCGTGCCGGATTTAGAAAAATATAAATTCAAACAAGTCGCTATTTTAGATGTTGCTTATTTTGTAACTTTTGGTTCAGAGCTTGCGGTTGTTTCTATGTTGCCATTATTTTTCTTAGATACTTTTGAAGGATTAAGCGCTGTTCAAGCGGGCTTGTTGGCATCGGGTTTTGCGTTTATGAATTTGGTAGCTCGTCCAACTGGCGGTTGGTTTAGTGATAAATTTGGTCGCCGTAAAAGTCTGATGATTTTAATCGGTGGTTTAACGATTGGTTATACTATATTAGGTAATATCGATAGTAGTTGGTGGATCCCGGTAGCGGTAATCGCAACAATGTGTTGTTCTTTCTTTGTACAAGCGGGAGAAGGTGCGGTGTTCGCAATCGTACCATTGGTAAAGCGACGAATGACCGGGCAAATTGCCGGTATGGCCGGCGCTTATGGTAACGTTGGTGCGGTCACTTATTTGACTGTTTTATCTTTTGTGGATTACAGCACGTTCTTTTATGTTATTGCGGCATCGGCAGCGGTTATCTTTTTCTTCTGTTGGTTTATTGAAGAGCCTAAGGGTCATATGGCAGAGGTGATGCCAGACGGAAGTGTGCATTTGATTGACGTCGAATAGTTGTAACTATTCAGCTTACCTCTAAAATCCGCCATTTCTGCGTTCAGAAATGGTCGCATAGACGAGTATGCTCACATTGCTTGCCTTAAACTGACGAATTTTAGAGGCAACCTGAAAAGTTACAATTCAAATAGGTCGCTGGGTGAGAAGTTGGGAATCGGTTAAAGTCGAATAGTTGATCTTTGTTTTGATTTAACGACATAATAAAGCCTCTATTCAGGGGCTTTTTTGATCTCCCTGATTTTAGTAAATTTATTGTAGTTAGTTTTTTTGGTAGGAGCGCGCCTCTGCGCCGCGAAGAAGGGTAAATTAGGGCTAATGATTAAGCATCGTTTCGCGCCGAGACGGTCGCTCCTACCTACATCTTAAGCAGTTAATTCTTGAGGATTTAAAATGACAAAAGCGGAGCAACCTGTCGAATCAAGCAATCAGCAAAATTTGACTTCATTTGATGAGCAGCAAAGCGCATCGCTCGCAGTCGAAATCGGTCAACATTCTATCAAAGGAGAAAAGCATCAAAATGAAGATTTTGTAGCGAGCTTTATTCCGCAAAACGAACTCCAATTAGAAAATAAAGGGATTGCAGCGGCACTTGCCGATGGAGTCAGCAGTGCAGAAGCTGGAAAAGAAGCCAGTGAAACAGCCGTTGGTAACTTTATTGAGGATTATTTTCAAACGCCGGACACCTGGTCGGTGAGTCATTCGGGTCAAAAAATTCTGACGGCAATTAATCTTAAACTTTATCGAAAAAGCCACGAATTTGCTAATGAAGAAAAAGGTTATTTATGCACTTTTAGTGGTATGGTAATTAAATCTCAAATTGCTCATATATTCCATGCTGGTGATAGCCGAATTTATCATATAAGAGACAAAGAATTTAAGCAAATCACTAAAGATCATACTGCCATGATAGGCAAAGGCCGCAGTATTTTAGCTCGCGCAGTGGGCATGGATAGCAATTTAACGATCGACTATTCAAAGGTATCACTAAAGCAAGGTGATCAATTTTTGTTAACCAGTGATGGTGTTCATGATTTTCTTTCTGAGTCTGAAATTATGGACGTATTACAAATGGATTGCTCCGCTCAACAAAGAGCTGAAGTATTAGTGGCTAAATCGGTTGAGGCAAAAAGCGATGATAATATTAGCTGTGTGATCGTTGAAATTAATTCACTACCAACCCAAAGCCTGAATGATTTTAATTCCAAATTGACCCGTTTACCTTTTCCTCCAGAACTCGAATCCGGCATGAAAATTGATGGTTTTTTAGTAAAAAAACAAATATTTGCAAGTAGCCGAAGTCAGCTTTATCTAGTTGAAGAAATTGAAACAGGCAAACAAGTGATCATGAAAACTCCGTCGATCAATTTTGAAAATGATACCTCTTATATTGACCGATTTATTCAAGAGGAATGGATAGGTAAGCGAGTTGATAGTCCCTACGTGGTAAAGACTTTACACCAAAAAACCAAAAGAAATTTTTTATACTACCTTATGGAATACGTACACGGTGAAACTTTGGAAAAATGGATGAGCAAAAATTCTTTTCCGAGACCGAAAGTTGCTATCAAAATAGTAGAGCAAATCGCCGAAGGCTTGCAGGCATTTCATAATCAGGAAACCATTCATCAGGATATGAAACCCGGTAATGTCATGGTGAGTCCAGAAGGAAAGGTAAAAATTGTTGATTTTGGTTCAGTTTATGTCGCAGGTGTTGCCGAAATATTTAAACCGCTTGAACATGAAGGTGCGCTGGGAACCGCATCCTACTCAGATCCTCAATATTTAATGGGAATAAACTCGGGAGTGCAGGGTGATCTTTATGCACTAGCGACACTAACCTACGAAATTTTTACCAGTGAATTACCTTATGGAAGCGCCATCGAAGAATGTCAGTCTGCGCTAGATTATGATCGATTAAGATATCGAAATGCCAATCAATTTAATCCAGTAATTCCTTTGTGGTTTGATCGTGCATTAGAGCGCGGTGTGGAATTTGAACTTGAGAAACGATATTCGACTATGGATGAATTTTTGAAAGATTTACACCAGCCAAATCCAGATTATTTATTGGATGATCCGACATATAAGAAGGATAAAAGCCAGGCATTGTTCTGGCAATTTATTTCTGGTTTTATGTTGTTAACCTTTGTTTTGGTATACGTTTTATTTTCTTAAAAGAGCGTCGACTACTAAATTTTAAGAGGTGAAATTAAAAGGATAAGAGGTTTAAAGCGCGCGGAAACATGAAGAACGAGGTTATCGTTTCATCATATCCCGCACTAACAAACCCATCTCGGGCGTGTAACCCTCAGGTTTGGGTATCCACACTTGATGCCCGGAACCGGGTGCAACAATCATCTCGCCGCCGTATTGATTAGTCATGGATTCAAGCGGAACACGAATATCACCTTCAGGCGACATAAAGATGATATTATCGCCAATCTGAAATTTATTTTTAACTTCAACTAATACTTCACCTTCACGATCATCGATGATTTCACCAACAAACTTTTGCTCATGTTGCTCAGGGCTGCCGTTTAAATAATTTTGATAATCATCATGCACATGGCGACGGAAAAAACCTTCGGTAAAGCCTCGATTAGCCATACCTTGCAAATCATCCATTAACTTCATGCTAAAGGGTTTGCCTGCAACGGCGTCGTTGATTGCGTGGCGATAGGCTTGTGAGGTGCGTGCGGCGTAATAATAAGACTTGGTTCGGCCTTCAATTTTTAAACAATCGATACCAATTTCAATCAGCTTTTCAACGTGCTGAATGGCGCGTAAATCCTTTGAGTTAAAAATGTAGGTGCCGTTTTCATCTTCATACATTGGCATATATTCGCCGGGACGTTGCTTTTCCTCAATCAGAACCATTTTGTCGGTAATTTCTCCTATCCCGGTCGCGGTCATTATTTTCGGTTCTTTTGGATCTAGACTGAGAGATTCTGGACTAACTTGCAAATTTGCGGGCGGACCAATTCGCTGGATATCGCCATTATCTTGTTGCTCGGCTTGATGTACATCGTAACCCCAGCGACAAGCGTTGGTGCAGGTTCCTTGATTAGGATCCCGGTGGTTAAAATAACCGGATAATAAACAACGACCAGAATAGGCAATACACAACGCGCCGTGGACAAATACTTCCAGTTCAATATCAGGGCATTGCTGACGAATTTCTGCCACTTCATCCAAAGAAAGTTCACGGGATAAAATGACTCTTTTAACCCCCATAGACTGCCAGAATTTCACTGCTGCGTAGTTAACCGTGTTCATTTGTACTGAAAGATGGATGACTGTTTCCGGCCATTTTTCTCGGACCATCATCATCAGGCCGGGATCAGACATAATCATCGCATCTGGCTTCATTTTGATCACGGGCTCAATGTCTTTGAGAAAGGTTTTTACTTTGGAATTGTGGGGAGCAATATTGGCTGCTACAAAAAATTGTTTACCCTGACTTTGAGCTTCTTTAATGCCAATCCCAAGATTTTCCAGATTAAAGCTATTATTTCTGACCCTAAGGCTATATCGAGGCTGTCCCGCATAAACAGCATCGGCACCATAAGCAAAAGCGTAGCGCATGTGTTTGAGGGAACCCGCGGGGGCGAGGAGTTCAGGTGTAATAATTTTTCTCATAATGAATAACTTCTTGCCGGTGCACTGCGAATTTAATTGACAGGTTCTACTTTTGGGCGCGGATTATAGCATTTAGTGGGACTCACTGGCATATTCACAGGGCCAATTTAGTTGATATGAATCAATTTTCGATTATAATGCGTTGCTCATTTATTAGCCAAGCCATAAACAACTTGGCGTTAAGGCGCTAGATTTACGTTCTAGTTTGCCGTAGGAATCATATTATGTCCCAAGACTCTTCGCACCAAGATTCTAAAAACAGGATCGTCTGTGCGCTTTACAAATTTGTTGCGCTCGAAAATTACCAATCTATCCGTCAGCCATTACTAGATTTTATGAAGACTCATGAAATTTGCGGTACTTTGTTATTGGCCCATGAGGGGATCAATGGCACGGTTTCAGCGTCTCGAGGATCAATCGATTTACTGCTCGCCTGGTTAGAAAAACAACCGGGACTAGATTCTATTGTTGTCAAAGAGTCTACCAGCGAAGATAAACCGTTTAAGCGCACCAAAGTAAAACTCAAAAAAGAAATTGTTACCATGGGCGTTGAAAATATTGACCCCAGAAAAGTGGTTGGTACTTATGTTGAACCCAAAGACTGGAATGATTTAATTAATGATCCTGACGTTTTGTTGGTTGATACCCGTAATGATTACGAATATGCCGTTGGCACTTTTAAACATGCGGTTAATCCCAATACAGAATCTTTCAGAGAGTTTCCAGATTATGTGAAAAATAATCTATCCCCACAAAAACATAAAAAAGTCGCCATGTTTTGCACCGGTGGTATTCGTTGTGAAAAATCAACGGCCTACTTGAAGCAGCAAGGGTTTGAAGAAGTTTATCATTTGAAAGGCGGCATTTTAAAATATCTGGAAGATGTTCCAAAAGAGCAAACCAATTGGAAAGGGGAATGTTTTGTTTTTGATGATAGGGTAACTGTTGATCACGATTTAAAACCGGGCAGTTATGAGCAATGTAATGCTTGTCGCATGCCGATCACTAACCAAGAACAGCAAAGTGAAAAATTTGAACTAGGCGTGAGTTGTCCTCATTGTTTTGACAAAACCTCATCAGTGCAAAAAGCCCGATATCAAGAAAGAGAAAAACAAATTCGGTTGGCAAAGGCGAGGGGAGAGCAACATATTGGCGGTGATGCTGAACGACATTTGATTGAGCGTAGAGAAAACAAGAAACAGCAACGTGAACGATTGCGGGAGCTGAATAATTCTAAATAGGAACAAGTAAGCTGTCTGCGGGGCTCTTTACACCCAATCCTCCTTGTTTGATAACATGCAGGTATATCTCGGTGGTAGAAATATCTGAATGCCCCATAAGTTTTTGAATGGTATGTATATCGTATCCTTTAAGAAGTAGTTCTGTGGCAAAAGTATGTCGCTTATGCCGAGCTCGGCATAAGAGGCATTATCCAGACAACCTAATTATGCCGAGTTCATTATTTAACCTTATGAATATCCCTATAAATGCAGTAGAACGACAAAATCACTCGGCATAATAGTGGCACTAAAGCGACTCCAAAAAACGAAGTATCTTATTACTTGGCTTATATCTAAAATGACTCCTGTTCGTTGGATTTACTTTTTTTAATGCCTCTTCTTTCATCTTAAGATCTGCGGCTAAATATACCTTAGTCGTTTCTATTGACTCGTGACCTAACCATAATGCTATCGTCGTAATATCCACGCCTGCGGTTAACAATTTCATTGCTGTAGTATGTCGGATCACATGCGGCGATACTTTTTTCTTGGTCAATGAAGGGCAGAATTGACTTGCTGCAATGGAGTGCTTCGTTAATATATATTGAATGCCATCTACACTGAATTGTTTACCTCTAGCGTTCTTGAAGAGGAACCCATCGTTTTCAATTGCTTGTTCTGACAACCATTTCTTCATGATTTTAGCGGTCCGTTTTGTTAGAGGTGTTGAACGTTTTTTGCGACCTTTACCTAAGCAGGTAACATAGGATGTGCAATCAAGCTTTACATCGCTATATTTTAAGCTGACAATTTCAGATACTCTCAACCCAGTTTGTAATAGAAATAGAATTAAGGTGAAGTCTCTTCGCCCCATAGGTGTCGATTGATCTGGTGAATTCAAGAGCGCTTCAATTTCGCTTTCATTAAGGAATATGATTAGCGCTGGTTCATATCGTTTTTGAGGAATAGCAAGTATTCGTTGAATATGGTGACTTAAGTGGGGACATTTAATAATCAGGTAACGATAAAAAGAGCGTAGTCCAGCGAGTCGTTGATTCCTAGTTCTAGCAGTTACTCCTCGATCTGTTTCGAGGTAATTTAAGAATTCAACAATCATTTCTGAATCTATGTCTTCAATATTAAGAGCATCAGGCATTTGCCCTGAACTCGTTTGAATAAATCCGTATAACAAGCTGAAAGTATCACGATAAGAAGCAATGGTATGTGTGCTTACAGATTTTTGATTTATCAGATAACTAACAAAAAATAGCTCTATGTGTTTAGCTAAATTCCCGAGGCTATTTAATTTCATAATAGCACTCCAGACTGTTCAAGCTTGTCTGCGGCTAATGCCATTAACTCAGGAACATTGGTTAAATACCAATAAGTGTCGGATGGTTTTTTGTGACCCAGATATGTCGCCAATAATGGTATTATTTGGTTAACATCAGCATTCGCTTTGTAGCAATTGATTAGACTTTTTATCGCGAAGGTGTGTCTGAAATCATGAATACGTGGACCACAACTATCGCCTTTGTGGCGTAAACCAATTTTCTTCGATAAACGAACATAGAAAATCTCAACACAGTTAACCGTAAGCGGCTTACCTTGTTCTGAAAGGAAAAAGTTATCTGACAAGGGATGTTTAATAAAAATATTTCGATGATTGGAATAAGCGTCAAGTTTGTTATTTGTGGAAGAAGAAATTGGGAGGTATCGCGATTTTCCAAACTTTGATCCCCGTATAGTAATGATGCCGGTTTTCAGGTTGACATCGTTAATTGATAGATTAACTAATTCACTAATTCGACAACCTGTTACGGCCAGCAGACCAAATAGTGTGTAGAACGTCAAATGTCTAAGACCTTTGGATTGCTCATTCAAACAAGTATTCAGCACTTGCTTGACCTGTTCGTCGCTGTAAAGGTAAGGGACTGCACGTTTCGTTTTAGCGCATAACAACTTTGAGTCTGGTACTTCTGTTTCAGGAATATAGCTTATTAAGTACTGAGAAAATAAACGAACCATACAAAGCCGTCTTGACCAGTAGCTTGGTTGAACGTTTTTCGGCAGTAACGCCCATTCTAATGCTAATTCAACAGTGATTATTGATGAACCCTTCTCCCCGATAAAGCTAATAAAGCCATTAAGAAGCTTGTCACTTTCTTCTAGCTTGTAGCCGAGAGAACGTCGCAGAGTAAGATAGTTAGTGAGGTGTTTTTTTAAGTCACACATTAATCACCTCCTGCGATATAGGCCATGCCATCGCCAACTCTGATAACCGTTCGAAGTCGACCTTTGCGTAGGTAGCTGTTGTGTCGATAGAAAAATGTCGGAGTAATTCACAAGCTTCATAAAGTGAACCGTGATTTCTCATGCAGTTAGTTGCCACGGTATAACGTAATAGGTGTGCCCCTTTAGATGTTGTTTCAATACCTGCTATGGCTAATTGTCGTCGAACAATCGTACTGACAGAGCTGGGGTTATTTAATTGTTGAAAAGGCGCTCTTGTACTTAAAAAAACATGAGAATTCTTCACTTCAGGGCGATAGTGGATGACATAATTACTAATCGATTCTCCAACATCACTAGGAAGCGGCATGATAGATCGCTGTCCCCCTTTTCCCTTAATACAAAACTCTCCACAGTGCCAGTCAATATCTTGTAGCGTTAAATTAATCACTTCAGAAGCTCTCAAACCGACACGAGCCAGTAATAAAAGTACCGCATAGTTTCTTGAACCAGCTGCTGACTGTTGATCACATGATTCTAAAAGTTTCGTTAATTGATTTTGTTCTAAATATTCGGGTAAATGTGCGGCTCGGTATGCTTTTAGCGATGGGATAGAAACAGCAAGATCCGTTAGAATGATCCCCCGTCTAAATAAATATTTAAAAAAGCAACGCGCACATGAGGCAATCAGCTGGACGTGCTTACTGCTATAGCGCTTGCCACAATCCATGATATAGCGGTGGATCATATCTACTTTTATTTTGCCTAATTTCTGGATTGTGGATGCGTTTAGATAAATGACCAAGGTTCTCGCCAAATTACTTAATCGTTTGACAGAGGTCAAAGCTAGTCCTTTTTCTCTGATCAAATACATCCGGTATTCCGATAATAGTGTGACAATACCTGCATTCCAGAATTCAGGCTCGCTAATCGGTTGAACTATGCCATCACGAACAAGTAGCTCTATTAACTTTTTAAATAGGAAACTGGCACCAGAGCTAACAAAACATTTTTTTGTCTCAAGCTGAAGAGCTATAAACTCATCAAATAGCTGACAATCTAAATCCTGCGAGGTTTTGTTGCTATTGATTAACCATTTATTAAATTGACTTAGTGGGCCAAAACGAGACTGCATATGTTTTGTAGAATAGCCATTACTGAAATAGTATTGCGCCAATTCGTCAGGATAAATGCCTAGAGGCCCATATCTCAATGATTCAATGGTTGATTTTTGATGATAAATTTCTTCTAACATAACGAATTCTCCAATGTGAAGTATTAAAGAGAATTAGACAATATTATGCCGAGAAGATTAGTGAAAAGGTTGCTAGACAGATGCTATTAAATGGGCGGCTTATGCAATTATAGAAAATGAACTCGGCATAATAAAGTTGTCTGGATAATGGCGAAATGTATAACAGCTAGAAAATTTGTGTATTTTTGCTTCTCGAATAGCACTGTGGGTTTGTTTTTGTAAAACTGAATGATGAAGGTGGTGGCGTCGCTTAATTCCTGAACGTGGATCTTTACCGATACGTGTAGAAGGAAATAAATATTGCCAAGCCGTTTCTCTGGGTGCATTGGGGTATTTTCGAGATAGCGCATTTGGTAGATAAACTTCGCCATAGCCTGAAGACAAATCTTCTTTATGTAGTAATTGCACTTTGACGATTTGTTTCTTTATTTCTGTAATCACAATTTCAGGTAGCAGGGTGACACGATCTTTTAGACCCTTACCTTCTCTTACAATAATTTGATTCATTTCGAAATCAATATCTTTGATTCTCAACGAACAAACTTCAGCTGTTCGTAAACCGCAACCATACATCAAAACTATCATTAATTTTGTAATGCCCTGCATTTGCTGAATGACTCGAGATGCTTCTTGGGTAGAGAATACGACCGGTATTCGTCGATGTTTTTTTGAAAGGTTGAAACTAAGTTTGCCTAAATCTTTCTCAAGAAAT
>Ga0316205_10000988_pt1 | contig 40484 bp, 28 predicted proteins | sample 3monthpyrite_MG_FD_204941 | JGI IMG/M metagenome (GOLD analysis project Ga0316205, IMG submission 204941) | Microbial mat bacterial communities from mineral coupon in-situ incubated in ocean water Damariscotta River, Maine, United States -... | ecosystem: Environmental > Aquatic > Marine >...
TTTTTTAGATGTTTTTTTGCTTGATTAAAATGTTCAATAGAGTAAAGACTCCCTGTTCCAGCATGCCAAGGCGTAAAAAGGTCTCCTACAATAACATCAAATTTATCGGTAGAGCCAAGTAAAAAATTACGAGCATCATCGGCAATAATTTCAACGCGCTTATCATCAAAAAGGTTATTCGCCCAAGGTGAAAAATATTGTTTGGCAGCTGGAATGACGTTTGAAACTAATTCGACAACTACTACACGTTCAACATCATGACTTAAGGATGCGCCAGCAGTAATCCCTGTACCCATGCCTAAAAATAAAGTCTTTTCTGGTTTTGGATGAATTAACAAAGGAATATGACCTTGCATTTGTTCAACTAAAATAGAGCGTGAATCTCCAAGCACATAAAAATTATCCAATCTCATCTGAATATTTTTGTCAGATTGTACTATTGAAACAACACCATCACTAGATTGCCACATTTTTAAAATCTTTTCTCCTTTTTGTAATTTTACAGATGGTGGATTAGTAATTGAGACCACACCAATAATTCCTATTATTGGTAATAGTAGCCATCTTTTTATGCCCTTGGTATTAAATGTAAAGTAAATATATAGCGCCAAACAGCCATATAAGATGGCAACAATTTTAATTGTCATCCAAATACCTATAGCATCAAGTAAAACAAACCCAGCTAAAATTGGACCAATAGTACTACCTATTGAGTTGAACAACACCAATCTGCCCACAAATTTACCAGGAGATTGATTTACTACGGATGATGCTTTTAGTAAAAAAGGGAAAATCGCACCAAATATTACAGTTGGTATAAATACAACTAGAAAACTTAGCTTAAATACAGCGATAAGATACACTGACCATGATGCGCTTGGAGCAAGATACCCCAAGCCATTTGTTAATGTATTGAATACATGAGGCGAAAATCCTACTGAGATGGCTCCTAAAGATAGAAGTATTAATAATACATATTTAGGATGACGAGATACTTTTACTAGCTTATGAGAAAGAAGACCTCCAATTCCTAAAGCAAAAAGGAATACTACTAAAATTGCAGAAAAAGAATATATAGAATTTTGTAAAACCTGTGCAAACATTTTTGTCCATATAGTTTCTGCTGATAGTGCAAGTAAGCCTGAAGAAAAGGCTAATATTTTTAGCTGTAAATACGTTATTTTACCTGACTCATTTATAGGCTTATAAGAATTATAATCTGTTTTAATGAGCAACGTATTTTTGTTATTAATATATAATTTATCCATAACTATTGCTATGAAACCTATACATGTAATCAATATTATAGTAGAATAATATGTTGCATTTACGCCATATTTTGAAAGTAAAAAAAACCCAGCTAATAAAGCTCCTAGTGACGCTCCTAGTGTATTTAAAGCATACAAAATAGTTCCTCTATTGGCTAGTTGGTGCTTTTCTTTACCTATAAATTGTGCTAAAACAGGAAAGGTTCCTCCCATGAGAACAGTTGGCAAAAGAAGGAGGATAATACTGAAAATAAATTTTAATATTGTTAGGAAACTTTGTTTGCCGTCAATTAATGTTACTATTGAAGCGTAGTGTGTTTCATAAAACTGAATACCAGGAATTATTAGTAATGCCGTTAATGCTATTCCAATTTCCATAAGACCATATGCAAACAATGGCCGTTTAAATTTTGCCGAGGCGTTCCCTAAAAACCAGCCACCAATTGCTAATCCTAGAAAAAAAGCAGCTAAAGTTGCTGCTGTAGCGTAAGCTGCATTTCCAAAAATTAAACCTAAACGATACATCCATACCACTTGTAGTATTAACCCAGCTAGTCCAGATAAAAAAAACAATAAAGATAAAATGGAAAAATGTTTTGAGTTTAGATGATTAATAGTTTTTTTATTTTCAAGCATAATTAATATTTAGTATATCAAATTTAATATAAAATTAAGTGTCTGTAAACATAAAAGAGGTTCTTTCGAACCTCTTTTTCTAATCAAAAATAATTATAAAATAATCCCTAATCTTAATCTAAACACCCTGCATAATTAGGGTTATTAGCCTCAGATTGAGGAATTGGAAACTTGAGATTGGTATCATAACTTCCTCCTTTGAAATATGCTCCCCAAGGAAAAACATCAGATGCTTGCATACCGTAAACATCAACAAGACGTCTTAAATCACCCTGACGATGACCAGTACTGTAAAGCCAAAAAGCGCGTTCTGCCATATGCGCTAACATAAGAGCGTCGCCAGTTAAAGCAGAGAAATCTAAAGCAGGAAGGCTCATCGTTGCTCTTATTGTATTATGAATAGTGTGAGTGCCTGTTCCATCATCTGTATCTGCAGCGGCTTCAGCTTCAATTAAACGTGCTTCAATTCCTGAAGCTAAAGCTATAGATGCACTTTTACTCGTAAATTTTAACTGATTATAATACAAAGTAATGTCATCTTGTCCATTGGCAGTACCGCCATCCCATGGTGTACGAGGATCATTTGCAGAACGGTACATTATACCGTTTACTCCTTTGCCGTCTGCTATTGAAAACTGACGCCTAATGGTACTCATAACATAGATCCCGTTTTCCTGTCTGGAACTATTATCAGAATGTTCAATATTGTAAACAAAACCTGTTGGGACAGAATTAACTTCGTTGGCAGCTGCACTAATTTGACCTAGGCCTAATAATGCCCTAGCCTTCCCTACGCTAGCCAAGCTCGCTAAATCAGAGTTACCACCACTACTTGCTTGTGCTTGATCAAACCAAGTAATTGCCGCATTAAACATTTCGGTTTGTGTTAATGGCTCCCCATAAATAATGTCTCCTCCGCCGGCTGGTACTTTGCTAAAAGGTACACCACCACAAAAGGTTTCAGCAAACATAACGTACGAATACCCTACAATACTTTGCATTTCACTTTCAACTTCCGGAACTCCGCCAAAGCCTTGAGCTAAGTCTATAGTAGCTTCTGCTCCTGCACGTGCTCTGTGTATATTTGAATAAATTCTATCCATTGAGCTATTTGTGTTTTGCAGAATTCTGGTATCAGCTTCTCTTCTGGTAGGAAAAGTTCCAGAATAATCGTACTCATCTGCCATTAAACCACTCATTGTTATTAAACCTGTCGTGGCACCATGTCCAGCAGCAGATCCGCTCATTGCAACAGCAAAATCTCCTAGAGATCCGGCTTTAAGTGTTTCTATTCCTCCTTCACTATTTAATGATTCAGGAGTAACAATATCTGGATCGGTAACATCAACTATACTATCACATGATACTGTTCCAAGCGCAAGAAGTAGTGAAAGGCTAACTAAAAATAGCCCTTTAAAACTTCCAATTATATTTATATTTTTTATTGATTTTTTCATAATTCGAGTATATCTTTATTATTTATTAAATAATTTAGTTATTAAAATGAGAGATTTAAACGAATCTTCCATGACCGTGTTGGTGGCTGGCTAAGAAATTCCTCAGTTGCGAAATTAGATTGACCAGTTGAACTTATTTCAGGATCCAGTCCAGAATAATCGGTCCATATACCTAAATTTTGACCAGATAAAGTTAGACTCACTCTTGAAAACCCAATATTACTTACAAATTTTTGAGGGGCATTGTAAGTCAGCGATATTTCTCTTAATCTCCAGAAAGACGCATCTTCAATATACCCTGCATTGGTCCCAAGAAATTTAGAAGCAACTGCTCTTGCCTGTCCGGCTAGAGATGCATTAGGATCATTTAGTTCTTGAGTATTACTATTACCATTTCTCCATGCTCCGGTATTGTTGTAAAGTTTTTGACCACCTTTGTAATTCAATAACCCTCTAAACACTATGGCATTGTTAAATAATCCTACCGTTGGAGAGAATGTAATATCTGTAGTAGCAAATGGAGTTCCTAAATAAGCCGTTTCTCCTACTTGGACTTCACTTTGGCTAATAAAACCATCTCCATTAGCATCACTGTAAGTGTATGTTTCATCCCAATAACCACCTAATGGATATCCTTCAGTATGCCTTTGAACACCATTAAATATAACAGGCTCAATACCCTCTCCTAATTTTTTAAGTTCAGTATCAATAAATGATGCCACTATACCTAAATCGAAATAGAAGTTTTCAGTTTCAACGATGCTAGCATTTAAAGAAATTTCTACACCGGTATTTTTAACCGAACCTAAATTTTCAAAACGACCTGCGCCAACACCTAGTGAAGGAGGTAATTGTCTGAAAATTAATGCATCTTCTGTTTGTTTGTTAAAGTAAGTTAGGTCAAGGCCTATTTTATCAGAGAATAATTTTACATCTGCTCCAAATTCTAATTCATTTGATCGCTCAGGTTTAAGATCAGCATTACCTACACCGCCAATGGAAACACCCGTAACACTAACACCGTCAACAGTTGCTGCAATTGGATTAAAAAAGCGTAAGGCATCATTTGTGCCTGGTTGGACACCAGAAGCACCCCATGCGGCTCTTAATCTTAAAGAGTTTATCCAACTTTTATCATTTGGATTGAAGAAATCTTCATTAGAGGTTAACCAAGAAGCACTTATTTTAGGATAAAAAACAGAATCGAAAGAAGAACCAAATGAACTACCTCTATCTGTACGAACCGCTCCAGTTATAAAGAGCTTATCATTAAATCCTACCTGCTCTTCTATAAATGCACCCATGGTACGTTGTTCTATAGTTTGCTCATTACTTAAAGTAACGGCTGCACCTGCAATAGAGTTACTACCAGAAACCAATTGTAGTCCTGTTGTAAAAGTACCCTGAGTAAGTTTTTGTAAATATTGTAGTCCTACAGATGTACGTGATGTAATGTTTTCAGAAAAATTTGTACTATAAGAACCCACAGCATCTAACGTATAAACAAAGTCGTTAAATCTGTTTGAAAAACGAGCTCCTTGATCATAGTTTAGAAAAGCTGGCGCCTCTCCTGTAGGGAAGAATTGAGAATCCCATCGTGATGTAAAATCAAGACCTCCAAATACACGAACATTTATTTTTTCAGTTGGTTTCCAAATGGTTTCCAACCCAGTAGTAAAACGATTTACCAATTGTCTTGTATCAATTGTAAATAGTTCTGTAGGCGTAAATTCCCCCCAACCATCATTAGAAGCAATTGAAGAGAATCCGTTAAGGCCCTGCCCCATCAAGCCAAGTGAAAAATTATCGTTTAACGGTAGTTCCAAATCACTATTTGTATAACTTGTTGTTAAACTCATCTTTAATTTATCTGTGATTTGTGCTCCAAAATTTCCTCTGAAATTGGTTTTTTTAATATTACTTACCGGTAAGACCCCTTCGGTGTCGCTCATACTTCCAGATAAGAAATATGTAAGCGCTTCAGTACCGCCAGACACACTTACACCAGCACCAACCGATTGGCCGGTACGGAATGGAGATGTACGAGAATCGTTAAGTGGTTGAAATGAATTAACTACATCGTGCACAAAAGTTCCGTCTGCAGCTTCAAAATTAAAACCTGGAACTCCAGAAGCATCGAGTGCTTGATAGTTTTTAGGATAAGTTGTTACGTCTTCCACAAAGCCTGTTTCCATAAATGCAGACCATCTTGGGTCACCAGCAGTACCTTTTTTTGTTGTAATTAAAATTACTCCATTTGCGGCGATAGAACCATAAAGTGTTGCGGCCGAAGGCCCTTTTACAACCTCTATAGATTCAATGTCTTCAGGATTAATATCATCTAGCCTTGAAGGAGATTGTCCTCCTGTCTCGAAAGATATAGAGTTGGACTCATTGTTAATTAAAACACCATCAACATATATTACAGGCTCGTTTGATAATGAAGCACTATTAGAACCTCTAATTCTAATTCTCGATCCCATACCAACAGATCCTCCACTCGCGCCAATTGATACACCAGCAGCTTGACCTTGAAGAATGTCAAAAACGTTATTGATTGGTCTTTCTTTAACATCGTCAGAAACTTTTAAGTTGGCGATTGAATTACCCATCTCTACTCTTTTACGAGCACCAGTTGCTGTAATAATAACTTCGTCAAGGGATTGGTCATCTTCAATCATTCTAACATTCACTGTAGTATTTTGCCCTACTACTTTTCGAACGGTTTTCATACCTATATAGGTAAACACTAGTACAGCTTGTCCAGAATCTACGTTAATACTATAATTACCATCAAAATCTGATACCGCTCCTGTTGTAGTACCTTCTACAGTAACATTTACGCCCAATAGTGGTTGGTTGTTAATATCTGAAACATTACCAGTAACCGCTATTTGTTGGATTAGCTCCACTTCTTTAGCCGGTGTAACATCGACTTGGTTTTTTAGTGGATTAACTTTAAGTATAATTTGTTTTTCATATACTTCAAAAGCCACGTTTGAATTTGAAAATATATCCGTTAAAATAGAGGATATGCGTTCGCGATTTGCAATAACCGTAACTTTCTTTTTATAATCAATTTCATTGTCATTGAACATAAATTTAAAATCACTTAGCGATTCTATTTTGTACAAAACGTTTTCAATAGTAGCATTTTCCATGTTTAATGAAATCTTAGTTTTTTGAGCATAAGATTCATTTGCATAAAGATTGAGAAAAGAAACTATTAGAAATAATGTAGTGAGCTTCATTTTTAAATCGAATTTTATTTGAAAAGAGCTTAAACTCCTTTGCTTAAATAGATTTTTCATATTTTTGTAATGAATTAATTGGTTAATATTATTAATCATGTTTTAAATCGGGAAATGTTCGAGCATTTTCCGGTTTTTTTATCCTTTTTATTCTTATTTCAAAGTATAAATTTTATGGATAGTAGCTTTTTTGATTTTGATATAGTTTAAAATAATTTTTATGTCATACTTATGTGGTTTTAATTAGTTTATTATTATTTGATTATTTATCATAGAATAATTGATGCCATAATTTTTATGAAATGTTTCTAAGACTTGCTCCACTGTTTCTATATCAAAACTAGCAGTAAAAAATTCTTCATCTAGTTTTTTATTATTGTTCATAATAGTTACATCATAATGTCTCTCTAGTTTTCTTATAATATTTTTAAAGGGTAGGTGTCTAAATAAAATGCGTCCATTTATCCAGGCTGTATGCATTGCAACATCTGCTTCTTCAATTATAATTTCTTTATTATGTTTATTCCATGAGGCCATATATCCCGGACTTAAAATTGATGCGGTTTTTTCATTATACTCTTTGTTATTATTGAAAATACTAACAGAGCCTTCTACCAATACGGTATTTATGGATTCACTTTCAGGATATGAAGATGCATTAAACTTAGTTCCAAATACTTTTATACCAACATTATTCATATTAACAATAAAAGGATGATTTGCATCTTTTGTTACATCAAAAAATGCTTCACCATTTAAAAATACTTGTCGTTTTTTTCCTTTTAAAAATTTAGTAGGGTATTTTAATGATGTGCCTGCATTTAAATAAACATGGGTCCCATCAGACAGTTTTAATTCAAATCTTTTCCCGTAAGGCACTGTTAATGTATTATAAACCAACTTTTCAACATTTTGCTTATTGTCATATATTAACTGGTTTCCTTTTTGAGAGCCAATAACTGTTCCGTCTTTGCTTACAACTTTTTCTTTACCGTTTTCAGATAAAACTTTAATGTTACCATTATCCAATTGTAGAATTATTTCATTCTGTTTTATAGTTGTAACATCAATTTTTTCGACAGTATTAAAATCAATATGAATATAATAACCAATGCTAATAAATAGAATGGCTATTGCGGCGTACTTGAAAAACTTCTTGATTTTAAATTTATTTAAAATGTTTTTATCACTCCTTATTTTATCAAGTAGTTGTTTTTCGGTTTTTTTTGTATTGTATTGGGACATATTGTTGCGGATTGCGTAATCTATCTTAGATGTGGAATTAAATAAATCTTCAGTATCTTGTTTTTCTAGTAATGAAATTAAATCATCCAGTTCGGATGCAGATATTGAATTTGCAAAATATTTTGCAATTAAATTTTTGCCTTTTGTAGTCTTCATTATATATATTACGAAGCTCATTTGCTAAACCCTACCATTATTTGATTTTTTTTTGTTAATATTGTTGTATAATTCATAAAAAAGTAAGAATTCTTAATTTATGCACCATACTTATAAAGAAAATGCAAATTTGATATTGCGCCTCAAAAAAGGAGATGCAAAGGCTTATTCTTTTTTGGTAAATTGTTATAACCACCAATTATGTGTTTACGCAAACAGTCTGGTGAATGAAAAAGCACTAGCTGAGGACATTGTGCAGAATGTATTCATAAAAACTTGGGAAAAACGTAAATTTTTAAATCAAAATTTTTCAATAAAAGGTTTCCTATTTAAATCTGTTTATAATGAATATATAGATCAGTATAGAAAAAATAAATCAGTTACAATACTAGAAAAAAAATACATAGAGGCATTAGATGCTATCGTAGAAGAAGATTATAATGTTTTAGAAAAACTCTATCTTTTGGTTCAAAAAGAAGTGCAAAATTTACCCCCCAAGTGCAAAAATATTTTCTTATTGAGTAAACAAGAAGGGTTGAGTAATATTGAGATTTCAGAACACCTTAATATTTCTATAAAGACTGTTGAAGCACATATTACTAAGGCGTTTAGTTTGATTCGTGAAAAAGTAAACCCTAATATCTTGTTGAACCCTTATGCATTAATTTTTATGATTTTTAACGGTTTTTTGGTTTTTAATCTTCCCTAATTTTATTCTAAAATCTTCATTCAGACGAAAATTTTAATGTTAATAAATATTATAGCTTATTGTAAAAAGAAGGTTTTAAAACTTCAAGTTAATTTCTTATAGATTGGATACATTCTAGTGAAAATTTTACTTTTTCTTCAATTTTTCGAAAATCAAAATCTCCTTCATCATCCTTAGAAATAAGTTTAGATCCCATACCAACACAGGTTACACCAGCTTTAAACCACAATTCTAAACTCTCCTGAGTTGGAGATACTCCACCAGTTGGCATAATTAGTGTCCATGGTTGTGGGCCTTTAACTGCTTTTACAAAGTTTGGACCATAGATACCACCAGGGAAAAGTTTTACAATTTCACAACCCAATTCTTCAGCTTTAGCAATTTCTGTAAGCGAACCACATCCAGGTGACCATAGTACTTTCTTTCTATTACATACAGTTGCTATGTCTTCTCTAAGAACAGGTGTCACTACAAAATTGGCACCTAACTGCATATATAACGATGTAGAACCTGCATCAGTAACAGATCCAACACCAAGCATCATTCCTGGAAGCTCCTTTAACGCATACTTATTAAGTTCTCCAAAGACTTCATGGGCAAAATCACCTCTATTAGTAAATTCTAATAATCGGGCTCCTCCATCATAACAAGCTTTTAGTACTTTTTTACTAACTTCAATATCGTCATGATAAAATAGAGGTACTAATCCTGTATCTATCATAGTTTGTGCTACTTCTAGCCTAGAATATTTTGCCATTTTTCCAAATTAATTTATCTCGCTACTCTCCCAGAGGCATCTCCACCCATCAATTTTTCTACTTCAGCAACAGTTACTAAGTTCGCATCACCTTTAATAGTATGTTTTAAACATGAAGCCGCAACTGCAAAGTTAAGTGCATTTTGATCATTCTCTGGATATTTAAGCAATCCATAGATTAAGCCTCCCATAAATGAATCGCCACCACCAACACGGTCTACAATATCAGTAATTTGATATTGCTCAGATTCATACATAGTACTACCATCATAAAGTACTCCAGCCCATGTATTATGAGATGCTGAGATTGACCCTCTTAATGTTGTTATTACTTTTTTAGCCTTTGGGAATTTCTCCATCATTTGCTTACAAACTGAAAGAAATGCTTCAGCCTTAACATCAAGACCTTGAGTGGTAATATCTAACCCTTCTGGTTTAATTCCAAAGTGTTTTTCTGCATCTTCCTCATTGCCCAAAATAATGTCACAATATGACGTTAATTCTGTCATTATTTTTTCGCGATTTCCTCCATAATTCCAAAGTTTAGCACGATAATTTAAATCTGTAGAAATTGTAATACCCAAATCACTGGCAGCTTTAACCGCTTCTAAGCACACGTCTGCAGCTCCTTGTGAGATTGCAGGGGTAATGCCGGTCCAGTGAAACCATTCAACATTCTTAAATACATGTTGCCAATCTATCATTCCAGGTTTAACTTCTGAAATAGCGGAGTGTGCACGATCATAGACTACTTTACTACCTCTACTAACAGCTCCAGTTTCTAAGAAATAAATACCTAGTCTATCCCCTCCATATACAATTTTATCTACACCAACGCCTCGTTTTCTCATTTCCATCATGGCGCATTGACCAATATCGTTATTTGGAAGTCTGGTAACAAATTCTACTGGCACTCCATAATTGGCTAACGATACTGCCACATTTGATTCGCCTCCACCATAAACTACATCAAAATTATTAGCTTGAGAAAATCTTAAAAAACCTGGAGGAGCTAACCTTAGCATAATCTCTCCAAAAGTGACTACTTTTTGCATTTTTTAATATATTAAATTATCAAATTTAAATACCTAAACCTTGACCTCCTGTAACCTGAATAGTTTCCGCAGTCATGAAAGAAGCATCTTTACTTGCCAAAAATGAAACAACAGAGGCAACTTCTTCTGGTTGTCCCAATTTCCCTAACAAGATATTATTTTTCCAAGAAGCAAATACTTCAGGTTTTGTAGATTTAATTTGTTTATGAAAATCGGTATCAATTGTTCCTGGTGACACAGCATTAACTCTAATACCATACTCGGCTAAATCTTTTGCTAATGCTCTAGTTAAAGCATGAACGCCTGCTTTAGAAGTTCCATAAATACCAGCCCCGGGTCCCCCTGCATTCCACCCCGCAATTGACGTATAGTTAATTATTGAAGCATTTTCACTTTTTTTCAAAAACGGTATAGCTGCTCTAGAAGCAAAAAATGCAGAATCAAGATTCAATGCCATTACGAATCTATAAAATTCAGTAGTCATATCTTCAAACCTAGACCTACCGCCTAATCCTCCAGCATTATTAACAAGAACATCAATTTTACCATATTTTTCTCCAATTTTATTAATATTTGTCGCAACTGCTTCTTCATTAGTAACATCAAATCCATAGTATTCAGCAGTAATTCCTTCAGCAGTTAGCTCCTTAACTCTATTCGCTCCTGCTTCGTCCTCTATACCATTTAATATTACGCTATATCCATCTTGACCTAATCTTTTAGCTACTTGAAAACCAATACCACCGGTAGCTCCGGTTACTACAGCTACTTTTCCGTCTATGCTCATAATCTTTTTTATTCTTTAATTTTTATATATTATTTTTAACTTTCTTCGCTAATAACTAATCTTACTTTTCTGATTAAATACAAAACTGCTAGCACAGCTAGCACCACAGATAATGTGATAGCTACAAATGCTGGAGTATATGATCCACCTTCTGTTATTCTACCAATAAACCAGTTCATTACAATGGGCGAAAATGCTGCTACAGTTCCAGCCAATCCTGCTAAAGTACCAACAGATGGTCCTCTAAATAAATCACTTGAAAGTGTTTGAATATTACCTATAGCAAATTGGAAACCAAAAAGTGCTACTCCTGCTAAATAAATGAATGTCATATAATTAGAATCGTTTACAAACAATATAATGGATACAAATCCAATTATTATTAAAATGCTTCCTAACACTATACTTGCTTTCCTACCAAAATCTATTGACGTTCGTTTTATAATTTCTTCAGTAAATAAACCTCCCAATATTCCACCTGCAGCAGCCATTAAATACGATATCCACATAGTTTTTCCTATTTCTTCTATGCTTAGTCCAAATTTCGAGTTCAAATAAATTGGCATCCAACCTGCAAAGAACCACCAAATAGGCTCAATGAAAAATCTACATAGTAAAACTCCCCAAGGCTGTTTAAAACTCAATATTTTTCCAACACTCAAGCTTTTTGTTCCCTCAACAACGACATGATTATTTTCTTTTCGATCATTAAGTAACATACTTCTTTCGTCTTCCGAAATCCATGGATGATCTTTCGGTTTTGATTTGTTTATTATCAACCAAGGAATAACCCAAAGTAGTCCTAATGCTCCTAAAATTACATACGTAGATTTCCATCCAAACTGAGCGTATAAATAAACTATGATGACCGGAGCTATTACATTACCTATTGAAGCTCCAGAATTGAATATTCCTTGTGCTAATGCTCTTTGTTTTACAGGAAACCATTCTCCATTGCTTTTTACAGCACCAGGCCATAACCCTGCTTCACCAAGACCAAGTAGTCCCCGAACTATTGATAAAGAAACAACACCTTTTGCCAAGGCATGAAAAGCAGCAGCAGCAGACCATACTACAATAGATACAACAAAGCCTATTCTAGTACCAATTTGATCATACAACCTACCCGATAAAAATTTACTTGCTGCATAGGTTATCATAAAGATATTTAGCATTAAAGCATAGTCTGAATTATCCATGCCAAGATCCTCACCCATTTGAGGCCACAATAATGCAAATGCCGTCCTGTCAATATAGTTAATAACAGTAGCTATAAAGATTAGTCCTATAATCCACCATCTCAATCCCTTGATTTTCATATGTTTAAATATTAGCGACCAAAATTCATCATGAAATTGATTTTTTATGCGTCGCGATTTTTAGTAAAAAATAGAAAGTAATTGGACTTGATTAAGTCAATATTATTTGGATGATTTATCTCAATAATAAACTACATTCCCTCCATATAAATTTTTAATTTAAAATTAAACCGTGTAATTCAATTTTAAATTATACTAACTGTAACAATATTGATAGAGCGTTTTGAAATGCTCTTTCATTTTTTGTTTTGCCAATGATGGATTTTGAGCTTTTATTGCGTCAAAAATAGCTCTGTGTTCACTTATTCCGGTTAGTGCTAAATCATCATCGCAAACGTGGTATTTTTCAAAATTCGTAATTATCTCAGGTGTTATAATAAGCATAAAGGTATTCAAAGAGCTATTACCGCAAGCTTTTGCAATTGCTAAGTGAAACAATAAATCTTCTTGAACAGCATCTTCTCCATTACTAACCTTGTCTGCATACGCATTTAATGCTTCTTCCATTTTTTCTAAATCTTCATCAGTCCTCCTAACCGCAGCTAATCTTGCTGTTTTTAGCTCTAATAAAATTCTAGTTTCTACTAACGATTTAAAATCTGGAGTTTCCAGCTCCAAAATGTCTTTTATCATTCCATTCATGGCAATAACTCCAATGTTAGCTACAAATGTCCCACTCTGTGGGATTGATTTTAAAATACCATAAAATTCTAATTTTTGAATTGCCTCTCTCACATTGCTTCTAGAAACACCAAACTTTTCAGAAAGCATTCGCTCTGATGGTAATTTCTCACCAGGCTCAAGGTTCTTAATATTGATTAATTCTCCTATTAAAGAAATAATCTTATTTTGAACATTTATGTTTTCCGTTTTTGTAAGTACTTCTAATTTCATATTCTAATTTTAATTCAATAATTGGTTTACCAGATAGATTTGCTAAATTTAGACAAATATTAATTTTTACTACTAATACACAATAACTATTTATTAAATCGAGTTTACCGGCCTTTAATATCAGGCCAGTAGAACTCAATTTGTTATTAAAAACTAATCAAATATTCAATGTTTCACTTCTAATTCATAAAATCTAACCTTTGCAAAAGCTCCTTCATCTCTAGTCTGGAAATAATTTCCTGCTTTAAAGTAATTTTCAAAAATCCCCCATTTTTGCATATGGATATTTTCATAAACTTTAAATTCATTATTGTTTAAAACAATCACCATTTTACCATCAGATACTTTTACTTCGAGAGTAAACTTTCTAAACCCTACTTCCTGTTCAAAATTAAAACCGTCATCATCACCCCAAGCTTTTTCATGTAGAATTTCAGTATCAGTTAAACTCAAATTTTTCAACACTTTTGTTTTAACTCTAATTTTACCTTTATCCCAATAAATTTTTAATATTGGTGGTGCATTATTATCATCTTCTCCTATTAAATCGCGTTGTTTGTTTGTTAAACGCCCATGAATTTGCATGATAATAATTCTATGATATTTACCGTTTTTGTCCCTAGAAACATCTTCAACAGCCAACTTGCCTTTCATTTTGCCTCCTTGTTTAAAGGTCCAATTCACATTGTTTTCACTAGGCACCATTTGTTCTCTTAATTCAGATCTCGAATATTTTGTATTCCTAGTTGTTGAATTAGTTGGCATAGCATGAAAAACTATTGCTCCTCTTGTTGAGTCTATATACATATAGGGTTTTGCAATATTATTTGTTGCAAAATCATTGATTTCTGGAGGACTAATTTCATAAGGTTTACCCTTTTGATTAGAAGCAGGTAATGTTACCTTCCAATGTGTTAAATCAATATTAGGTAGTTTAAACTTTTTCTTCTTTTTTTTACGTTTTTCTTTTTTAACATTCGAACCTTTAACGCTACTTTTCTGAGTTTGACTAGCAGCGTTAACAGATAAAAATACTATTACTAAAAATGGTAATATATTTCTTTGAATGTTATTCATTTTATTAATTAATAGCCGTAATGGTTACAGAATCAACTCGTATTTCTTCATCTCCACTGTTATACCCAAAGTCACCACCGCCACCACCAGTAGCAGAGCCTCCTATACCTCTTATGAAGAGCGCAACACTATCATTAGCTCCTGCATTAAATGTATATGTATAAGTAATATAACTATCATCACTTGGATTATCTTGTGTCTCAACTAAAAGATTATTTGCAGCATCTTCAACCTGTGAAATTGAGGCATAACCCCAATCTTCTTGAGGCATAAGCGCAGCATCTGTATAATAAATTGGAGTGTAACCATTGCTATAACCCGAACCTGCTAAAACTCTTAATTCTAGCATACTAGGAAACGAACCACCCTCCAAGCTTTTAAAAGATGTAACTACTTGTACTGTATAATCTGCGTTTGGTGTAACTTCAAGTTCTTGATACACATGATCTGGTTCATTATTATCAAACTTAAGAACGTTATCAGAACCTCCATTACCAGAACTCGATTCTCCTTGATCGCCTATTCCTTTGTTTATCCAACCAGCACAAGCACAATCAGAACCTGAAGATTTAGCAATTTTGTTAAAATCAGCGTTAACTAAAGTGGGATCTGCAACATCTGGCTCTTCTGGTTCAACTACCTCTATAGTTTCTGAAAATGTACTAGTAACACCAAGAGCATCTGATGCTGTTAATGTAACAGTATAAGTTCCTTCACCTGGGTATGTGTTTTCACCATCCACACTGGTAGATGTATTACCATCGCCAAAGTCCCAAGCATATGTAGTTGCACTTGCAGAGGAATTAGCAAAAGTATAATCTTTCCATTCTTCATCTGGTCCCGCACCTTGTGTAGATGAAAAACTTGCTTCTGGAGGATTTGCATCTTCAATTGAATTTGCATCTATCGGTTCGAATTTATCAAATTCACTACAAGCTTGAAATCCTAATATAAGTATTAAGGCACTTGCAGACCATATTATGTTTTTGATTTGTTTCATTGTTTTATTATTTAAATTAGTACCCAGGATTTTGAGTTAAAACTCCGTTACTTAAGTTAATTTCTCTTTGTGGTATTGGTAATAGAAGATCTGATGAGCTAAAGCCATAGCCATTTGCTGTAGAAAAAGCAGATAGTACGCTTTGAGCTTCTCCAAATCGCATTAAATCGAATAGTCTATGATTTTCATATGCTAATTCAACACGTCTTTCGTCTAATAACTCTTGCTTTGTTATATTTGTAACAGTAGTAGTAAGTCCAGCTCTATCTCTAACTTCTTGAAAAGAATCTAAGGCAGCTTGAACACTTGTATCAGAACCTCCAGCCATAATAGCCTCAACATGCATTAATAACACATCGGAGTATCTTAATACAATCCAATCGTTTCCTGCTGCTGTTGGATCACTTGACGTTGGGTCAATACCCAATGCCACATCACCATCTGGCAGATATTTTACAACCTGAAATTGTGTTGGTTGACCCGTATCAACTCTATATGAATACATTGTTCTATCTCCTCCAAGTGCGTCTAAAGCGTCTCTCGAATCCTGTGTAGTATAATTTACCCCACTTGTTCTACCTACTGCATTTAACCATTCTGCTGAAAAATTCTGACTATCTACGCCATCAGGCTGATATCCAACAGCAAATATAATTTCATTATTTAGCTCATTAAAAAACACATCTTTAAAGTTAGGCTCTAAAGCAAAACCACTACTCATTACAGCTTCGCAAAGACTTTGTGCTTCTACATAATTAGTACCTAATGTTAAATATACCTTTGCTAATAAAGCTTGTGCTGCGGCTTTAGAGGCTCTTGTAATATAGCTATTATCTAATCCAGAAACTGCGGTATTAAGATCACTAACTATTAAATCATAAACAGATGATGAAGCCACCCTTGTAAAGGCTATCTCTTTTTCACTACCTCCAATAACTTTATCTACCAAAGGAATATCTCCATATAATCTTACCAAATTAAAATAAGCATATGCTCTTACAAACTTAGCCTCTGCTTCTATTTTAGCTGCATTTGTCTCAGATGCCACGCCTATGTTTTCAAGTACTACATTCGCTCTAAAAATTACATTGTAAAAACTTCTGTAATAATCTTCTACAATACCATTAGTAGATTGTATTGTATAACTCTCAAACTGTGCTGCTTCTCCTTCACTACTTTTAGTTCTAGTATTATCGCTTCGCATTTCAGTAAGATAAAACTCAATTTGCAATGCATGATAATCATTTGATGATGTTGAATTCACTCCTTGAATACCATCATACATATTAATTACCGCAGTTTCTAATTCGGCCTCAGTTGTATAGTAAATCTCAGCATTAACCAAAGACTCTAACTCAGGAGATAAAAAATCTTTTTCACACGAAACTATACTTACAAGTAGTAATAACAATGTGAATATTCTAAATTGGTTTATAATATTTTTCATTTTTGTTAAGTGTTAAATTAAAATTCTATGTTGAGACCTACGGTAATCGTTTGGTTTATAGGCGAACCTGCTCTCTGGTATCCATATGTAGTTGGTGAGGTTGTATTAACGGACTCAGGATTGAATCCTGTATAATCATCAGCCGTAATATACAATAGATTTTGACCGCTCACATATAGCCTAGCCCTATTCAGGGAAAGCTTTCTTAAAATGTTCCCTGAGAATGTATATCCTATATTCACATTACGTAATGCGATATAAGATGCGTCTTGTATAATATCATTTGTAAATATTTTTTGTTTAATAAACTCTTGATCAGGAGTTGTAGAGGTATTAAAATCTTGAGAACTATTAAATTGATTAAATAAGTACTGATCTCCCATATTTCTAATTTCTGCACCATGACTTCCTTGAAACATAAAACTTAAATCAAAACTCCCAATTTTGAAATCGTTAGTAATACTCCAAACAAAGTCTGGATATGGGTCTCCAAGAATAGTTTTATCATCATCATCAATTAAACCGTCACCATTTAAATCTTTAACATATACATCTTGTGCTTCGCCTCCAATTGGATGAAAAGGGTTTACAATATATTCTAAAGGAATATCTCTATCTACAACCCATCCATAAAATGAAGAAATTGGGTTGCCAACTGCATTAATCCATTCGGCAGCTCTTTTACTATCTACATTTTGAATTTGCCCATCGGAATCAGCAAAATCAACAAGTTCATTCTTATTTCTAGACGCTAAAAATGTTGTTGACCATCTAAAATTTTCTTTAGCCATATTTCTAGTTCTTAACTCTAGCTCGAACCCCTTATTCTCTACTTCTCCAATGTTAACTAAACCGCTACTAAACCCTGTAGTTGATGAAATTGGATTATCAATTAACAATTGATCACTTGTTCTTTTATAATATTCAATAGAGCCTGTAATTGTATTGTTTAATAACCCGAAATCAATCCCTGGATTTATCTCAACTGAACGTTCCCATTTCAAATTTGGGTTTGCGAGATTAAGCGGGTTAAAACCTGTAGAAATAGTGCCATCAACAACTGCTGTTGTTGTTTCCAATAAAGATAAGTACGGGAATGAATCGACTAAAACGTTGCCTGTTCTAAAAAATGGATTTCCAGACACCCCATAACTCAATCGAAGTTTTAACGAGCTAATAATTTCGCTCTCACTTAAGAAATCTTCATTACTTGCTATCCACCCTACAGAGGCAGCAGGGAAATTTCCATATTTATTATTTTCTCCAAAAGCTGAGTAACCATCTCTTCTAAAACTTAACGAGAGTAAGTATTTATCATTATAGGCATAATTCACCCTCCCTAAGTAAGAGATTAATCTTTCAGGGTATTTATAAGACTGTGAAGTTACTGTTGTAGGATCTGCAGCAGATAAAGTTTGAACCAAATCTGAATCATAACCTGCGCCAGAAGAACTTTCAAAAGTAGTGTCCCATTTTTCAGCAGAGAAACCAGCAATAGCACTAATATCATGCTTCCCGATAACCTTATTATAGGAAAATATGTTATCTGTCACCATATGGATCCTGTTAGTTGTTGATAAATCTAATTGCGTTGCAGATGCTCCATTTCTGCTTGCCTCAACACCTTGCCAACGATCACGTTTTGTGTTTTGGAAATCCCCTGAAATAGTAGCTCTAAATGATAAATCGTCTGTTATATTATATTTCCCATAAAAGCTTCCTGATAATTTAAACTTATATTCATTACGGTCGCGTTCTAATACTTTGGCTGCCGGATTGGTATTTGAAGTATTACTTATGTCAGTACCTCCTGATGCTACTGGCAACATTGTATTAAGATCAAAATCATCAAACATTCTTTGAACCGCATAATCCCCTATTTGCACATTGGCATATTTACCACCATCTCTAAGTTTATTCACAAAAGGTAAGGTTTGTTCTGTGATATAAAGTGGTAACCATGGCGTCTGTCTTAAAATATCGTGAGTAGAGCCATCAAAACGTCTTCTATTAGTATACGTAGGAGATAAATTTACCCCAAGAGAAAACTTATCATTTATTTTAGTGTCAAGTTTTAATCTTACAGAATACTTTTTATAATCATCTGTTAATAAAACACCTTCGTCATGAACATAATTTAATGAGGCACTAAACTTTGTTTTTTTACTTCCTCCTCTGGCACTAAGTGCATGACTATTAATTACTCCTCCATCAAATATTACATCCTGCCAATCACGGTCAACTCCCAATAACTGTTTAACTAATGTTCTATCGGAAAGCACCCCATTAGCTGCCATTTCTGCCTTTGCAGTTTCAGCAACTGAAAAATAATAGGAATCACTTTGCCTTGCCTCTTTAAAACCAGTAAATGAATTATAGGAGAATTTGGTTTCTCCTTCTTTTCCCTGTTTAGTGGTAATCAGGATAACACCATTTGCTCCACGAGAGCCATAAATTGCAGCTGAAGCCGCATCTTTTAAGACCTCAAAAGATTCAACATCATTCATATCTAGAGATCCTAAGAAATCAGAATCAACAACTAGCCCATCTACAACAATAGCTGGGTCTGAACTTCCTGAAATTGAACCTGTACCTCTAATTCTAATTGTAGGAGCAGATCCCGCTTCGCCTTCAGTAGCTTGAATATTAACTCCCGAAACCTGACCAACTAAGGCCTCATCAACTCTAGGTACAGCAATTTGATCAAGATCATCATTTTTAACTTTAGAAATTGCACCGGTTAAGTGACTTTTCCTCTGCGTCCCATAACCAACAACAACAATTTCATCTAATTCATTAGCATCTTCCTGTAAAACAACGTCGATCGTAATCTGATTTGTTATAGTAACATTTTGATTAGTAAATCCTACATAAGAAAACTGAAGTACATCTCCACTTTTCACATTAATAGAATAGTTACCATCAAAGTCAGTTGAGGTTCCAGTACTTGTTCCAACAATAATAACATTCACTCCGGGAATAGGAAAATTATCCACTCCTGATGTGACTGTACCTTTTAAATTGAAACTTTCCTGCGCAAATATTGATAGGCCTAAGAATAGCATACCAAATAAGATTAGTTTAGTTTTTGAATTCATAATTAGTTTTTGATTTAAATAATTCTTGTTAGTCATTACTCAAAAACATATTTCCTACAATACAAATTGATTTTGTATTTTTACAGCAGATATGCTTTTAAAGCTTATTATCTATTAACTTCCCTCCAAAAGAAGTTTCTTACTAAAAGGATAGGTGTACACCTGTCCTTTTTTTTATTATTTTAAATTGGAAAACCAATCTGGTTTACCAATTTGGTTTACCAAAAATAGTAATTTATTTGGAATAACCAAATTATTTAACGTTTATGCCATGAAATCCTCACGAATTGGACTAAAAACATCAATTAAAATACCTGCTTCTGTACAAATAGCACCATGCATGGCATGTGGAGGAATATAAAAAGAGTCACCTCCTATTAAGGTTGTTGTTTTTCCATCAATAGTGACATCAAAACTCCCGCTTTCAATATAAGTAACTTGTGAATGATAATGCTCGTGCATTACACCAATTGCTCCCACTTCAAAATGTACTTTTACAAGCATAATCTTATCATCATAACCCATTATTTTTCTTTTTAGGCCTTCACCTACGACTTCCCATTCTATTTCATCTCCTTTTAAAAATTCTTTACTTGCCCCAAATGTTTTCATATTCTTAAATTTATTCGTTATTATTTATTTAAAATAATAAGCACCAACCCATTGGTAATTATTATCGTTAATTTTTAATGTATGCTTTGCTTCTTTTGAAGCATTAGTATTTGATAGTACTAATACTTTAGTAACTCCAGATTTATAAACCAATTCTATAGCAGTATAGTTTTCGGTATTTGCTACGACTTTAATTGAAGAAAATATACTGTAAGCATTATTAGCTTTTTCAGTTACTGGATTGTATGTCCCATGTGATTCTATAATTGAAGCGAATACCGTTTCTTTAGTATTATTTTTTCTTATGATGAAAGTTGGGTCGTTTCGTAAATTAAATTTAGGATCGCTTGCTCCAAGTCTTCCTAACAAAATTTCGTCATTTAAATTTGTTGCAGAAGTTATGCTATAAAAACGTTTATTGTCTAACCATGTGAACTGAATACTTTTTGCATCTGCTTTTCCTTCTGCTTCTTTCCATAAATGTTGGTAGCCGTTTTTAGTTCCTAACTTTAACTGAGTTTCTGTCCGCTTTGCTTTAAAACTTGTAGATATAATTTGTCCAAAATAATAAAATGGTAAATCGTATTGATTTGTTTTATCTGAAGTTACCTTATATATATCTACTATATAAGGTTTAGATAATTCATCATCTTTAATAGTAACCATCGTGCGATGTAATTTGGTGCCTGGATATACATTATCATCTTTTGCACTTACTACTTGAAAATCTGGGTTAGTAACGTCAAAGAGATATTTTTCTGAATGATTTTTATTTGCTACTGCAAACTTATAATTATAATGAGAGGTTTGATTCTGGACTATCGTATTATGAGCAATTGTATGTTTTGCCCACGTTTTATTTTCTTTTAAATAGCCGCCTCCATTTTTTTGTTCAACATTGACAAAACGTGATAATCCATAATCCTGAAGTACTTCGTCTCCGTTTTCATACATTGAAAAAGATAGTTTGTCGTAATGTCCATGACCTAAACCTTGACCTGTGTATTTCATGACCAGAGCCATAGTTTGGTCTTCATTATTATAACGAATAATGGCAACGGCACCTTCGTCTCCATTAGCACCATCAGATAATTCCATAGATTGCTTAATAAATGGTTCCTCTTTGCTATCACGTAAACCTATTGCTACAGCTAAACCTGAAGCATCTAATTGCACTTTATTTTGCGTTTTTGCTACCGATAAAAGTTTCGGATTTTGTTCTCCATAATAATAAGCGATATCAACAGCAGATACTAAAGACTCAGTATAATAAGACATCCCTTTTTGTCCATCGTTTAATGAGAAAAATTCGCCATCCGCATCTGTTAAATTTAATAGTGCATTAACTGCTTTTAGTAACACCCCACCTTTGTATTCAAAAATATTTAATTCTGGTTTTTTATTCTGAAGCGCTTCCGCTAAAATCATATACGGATACATGGCGTAACGCTGATAATATGGCCCTTCGTTATAAAAACCATCTGGTGAAAACGGGCTGTCTAAATTAGCTAAAAAACCTGCTTTACCATCTTTATCATATATAAAACCCCCGTCATTATCCTTTGCTGTTGCGTCTATATCTTCTTTTTTTAAACCGTATAATGCACGATTAACCAATTCGTCATCATCCATCACTAAGCCAATCATCCCAACTGCTACATTTCCCCAAGTACTATGATTATGCACACGGTTAAAATATTGCGGTGTTTCAACAGACAAGAAATCTGCATATGGTCTAAATAGTGTTTTGTTTAAAAAGTCACTCTGTTGTTTTGGAAGCCAATCGTAAATACAATCATAGGCTTGACTTGTATACACCAGCCAATTAGAGTCGTTTAAACATTGCCAGAAAAACTTACCTCTTGCATAGCTTCGTTCTTGTGGATGACGGCCTAATGTTGGAAACATTTTAGCATATTCCAGTAACATATCTCTAACATAAACCGCATATTTTTCATCACCAAGTAACTGAAACAAAACACCTGCTTTTTGCATCGTCGCATAATTAATTTTGTGTTGCGTATGTGTATAACCACCAGCCATATCTTTAGGGGTTGGTACATCTATTCCTTTTTCAATTTGTGCATCAACTTGTTCTTTTACTTTTTCTAACGTTTTATCAAAAACTGGAACATTTCCTAAATTAGCTTTAATGTCTATAACACCCTGTCTGGTTAAAATTAAACTTGGATGCTGTGATTGTGCATTTGTACTAGTTGAAATATCTTCTTTACAAGAAACCAATCCAACAATCATTAGACTAAGTAAAAATTGTACTATTATGTTTTGTTTCCACTTCATATTTAATTATTAATAATTACACCTAAGTTTTTATATTTTTCAATTATTAATTGCATATGGTTTAGCGTTCAATCATATACAATATAACGACTTTTTACATGTTGTAAACACCACCATTGATATCTAGTGTAGCACCAGTAATAAAGCCATCATATTCAGAAGCCAGATATAAAATCGCTCGCGCTACGTCTGCTGCGTTACCTGCTCGTTGTATTGGAATACCTGCCGTTGTTGCATCAGCTGATTCTTTTGTAGTATGTGTGTTGTGAAATGAAGTACCAAGGATAAGCCCCGGAGCGACGGCGTTGACTCGAGTACCTTGAGCCCCTAGTTCAGTAGAGAGTGCTCGTGTTAGCGTTAGGATAGCCCCTTTGCTAGTAGCGTAAGCTAATGACCCGGGATGACCACCTTTACGTCCAGCGAGTGATGCTAAATTAACAATACTGCTATTCTTATTTTTTGCTAGATAGGGCGATGCAGCTCGTGTCACAAACATCATAGATGTAAGGTTTATGTCCATAACCTTATGCCAGAATTCAGTTTCCATTTCGTTTAGCATTTTGCGCGCAACAAGTGAACCTGCATTGTTAATCAGTATGTCGAGACCTCCAAGTGCTTCTACGGTTTTTTCGACCATTGCATTCGCATCGACTTCGTTTGTTAAGTCACCACTTATAGCAACCGCTTTTTGCCCTTTGCTAGTTGCATATTCAATCAATTTGTTTGCGGTATCAACACTAGAAAAATAGTGAATGGCAACATTAGCACCGCAATCAATAAAATGTCTGGTGATTGATTCTCCAATTCCCTGAGCACCAGCTGTTATAAGAACATTTTTACCAACTAATTTATTATTATTTTTCATGTTATTCTTAAATTAATTTATTAAATCATTTTTAGTGAAATAGCCTTCATTAGACACGGCATCATCACTTACAGATATACTTCCAGTTTTAAACCAAACTTCAGTATAATTTCTGTCTGCATATTGTTTTTTAATGTCTCCTCCATGTGTTTCAGCGCCAGAACACCAATTTTTATTTACTTCTGGAGATTTTCCATTTGTTTGATTGTAAGCACCAAGTTTAAAAAATAAACCTTCACCAGCGTACCCATTTTCACGTTCTAATCCATCTTGACCAATTGGTACAAACAATTTTTGTGTTTGTTCTGGTATACCTGCAGTCGTTGTGTATTCTGATTCGATTAAGTTTTTTGTAAACATTTTGGTTTCATGACCTTCACTCGTAAATTTTAAGGTCATAATACCATCCTTAACCTCGATTTCATAACTATATTCTTCACCTAAAGCAATACCGTCTTTGGGTTCTTCTGGATAGGTGTTTGCTTTAGTACCAACAACAGAAAAGTCATTACCCCAAACAGCTGTTGAATAATCCCATCTTCCGGAATTGTCATCACCATCTGTATTGATTTCATAATGCCAAAAAACCGAACCTTTGGTATGACCAGGAAATTTCTTGTAAAATATTTTAAGCGGTTCGTTCTCATGTCCATCGGCACTATGAATCTGACCTACAACTACAGAATACGAAGCTGCTACACGAGCATCACCAGTTGCAGATACATTCATTACTTTAAGTGTAGCTGTTAATTTATCATTTGCAGTTTTTGGGTACCATTTTTTTGCTTGCGCCAATTCAGTTCTTGTATTATTTGAGGTCCCATGTGTGTGTCCACCATTTGGCGTCTTAAAAACTATCCAATCGCTATTGCTATCATTTGCAGTATAAAAGAAGTCTTTATTTTCAAAATTATTTGCAAAACCAGCATTTGAGCCGTCACCTAAAATCAATTTCCAATGATCAAAAAATGGTATAATGTCACTTGCGTAAACGGTTTTTGGTAGTTCTTTTTTATTGGTTTTTTTAGCTGTATTTGTACAGCTATTAAGTATTATGAAAATATTGAGAACGAAGATCATTGATACTGATGTGATAATTTTTTTATTCATTTTTAATAATCTATTTGTTTTTATCAATGCTCTTTTTATATCTAGTTAATACTATTAAAATAACCTAGCAATGCTTTATGTCGTTATATGTATTTACTAAAGAGCAAAATAACAACTGATACGGGAAACAACTTTTTCATAAAATGTAAAACTAATTTGAAATAACAATCATTTTTGATATTACACGTCCCCGATTTGACAAATTAACAATGTATGCCCCACTAACAAGAGATGAAGTATCCAAACTTAATTCGCCAGAAGTAGTCTTGATCTTTTTTTCAATAACTTTTCTACCATCCAAACTATATAATCGAATTACATCAATCTGGCTATTTATGTTTTTTATATGTAACATATCATTAGCTGGAATAGGATATATTAGTGTTTTATTAGTTGATTCCTTATCATTAATAGAAAGTGTTATGGCTCCATAAAATTCAATTTCAGTAATATTAGTCCAAGCACTGGTTCTGCTATCTCTAGCACTATTAAACCTTCCATAGCCCATTAATTTTACGTAACGTGCACTGGCTGTAATTTCATATTGATCAAGTTCATCGCGGATCCCTGTTTTTGTCGTAAATTCCAAATCCCCCGTAGTTGGCAACACCATCATGGTGAAATCAGAAGGATCTGTTCCTGTAGTTGACATCCAGACTTGTAAACCATAAGAGTCATCCTTGTCATCTGTACCAATTTGTATTAAATCAAGTTCATATTCACTACCTAAGTCATAAATAATATATTCGCCGTCGCCTTTAAGCGCATCAACAAGAGCACCATCATCAGCTGTCCATTGGTTACTTGCATCTTTATCGAGTGTATTTGATGCGTAATTAAACTTATCAACGCCATTTACTTGTTCTTTTGAAAAAGAATGAATGGTAACAGGATCACTAGCCATTCCTGTATTAATAAGGTCGTAAATATCTGTTAAATCTGAACCTTCTTGTGTAACATTTAAAGTTCTTACAATATCATCGCCTCCAGAATCTTGAGTAAAAGTTACACTACCACTTCTACTACTTGTATCTGTGTTTTCAGTAACCGTTACTGAAACTGTTACATTACCGGTACCTGAATTAGTATCAATAGTTATCCAAACATTGTTAGACACAGCTGTCCAGCTTACATTAGCGATAACAGAAACATCGTAGCTGGCCGCAACTGGAGTAAGCGTTGGCAAACTGCTAACAGTTAAAGATTCGCCTACTACAATGGTACAATCACCATCGGTTATATTTGCTCCTAAATTATCTAAAAAACAAGCTCCAATTCCGTAGCCAACCATATTATCAGTGGTCGGTGTATAAGCACCCATAACGGCACCTTTCCCCACAGAACCAGTTCCTGAAAAAGTAAATATTTCACCATCAGAAGCAGCTGTAATTCCTGTATCTTCAGAAAAACCTGTATTTGTTTCACCCAAAACAGTTCCAGTATATACGTTTCCTGCGTAAGTTAATGCTGTACCAAGATTAACATAAGAAGTAGGAGTATCACCTGAAATAACATCTGATAAATTTGGGTTAGAAGCAGCAAAATAAATTAAGTTATTAGAAACTGTACCTGTTGGATCTGTTAATCCTTTATCTGTGTTATAATATAAAGGCGCATTCGTATTTATAATTGTGTTATTAGAGAGGTTAATATTTTCAGATTTTTGATATCCGTTTGAAGTACTTGTGGAGTTACAAACAACGGCATTGTTATCTCCTCCTCCTAAAAATGTTATACCATTGTTCCATTTCGCTTGACTGTTTACCGTAATACAATCTTGTATATAATTATTAGTGATTTCATGGTTGCTATCAGTAATTCTGATGCCTCCAGTACCATCAACATCTTCTCCTAAAAAGTAATTTCCATTAACGGTAGCGTCAGAACCATGACGCAGAACTAAAGAACCTCTACATCTTCTAAAAGTGTTATTAATAAATATGTTGTTTTTACTTTTATTAGTTATGATTTCATTTTCACCATCCGCCTCAACAAAATAGTTATTACTAACTGCTGTATTACTATTTACATTTTGATCATCACTAGAACCAATCCGAATAGTCTCACTATCTCCAGAATTACTTAATGTGTTATCCATTTTCTCATAATTATAGAAATAATTATTACTAATTGTATGACCAACTGTTGCACAACGATCATCTTCAGCATTGTATTGATATTCTGCTAAAATCAAAGCACCTGCACTTGCTTTATTCATGAAAGAACAGTTAATTACAGTATTATAAGTTCCATAGAGCACAATCCATCTGTGTTTTGTAATGGAACCATTCGCTATATCATCTGCTATGTCATCTGGATGTATTGCTAAACCATCAATCGCACAATTTTGAATTGTACTATGGTTTGCATAATCAGTACCATTTCTAAATTGAATAAAATTACTAGCACCATAACCTCCTTGCCAATAAAAACCATCAACTACTACATAATCTCCACCAATATTCATTTGTAAACCACCCGTAAAAACAACACCGCCGGGTGTTTCTGCTCTAAAAACTATTGGATTATCTACTGTTCCATTACCAAGAAAGTCAATGCGTTCATCAGTATTGTAAACACCATTTGCTAATACAATTACATCTCCAGCTACATAAGTATTGTCTTCTAATTCCTCAGGACCGTTAATATTATACCTTGTTTGCCCTAATACCGATACAGAAAATAATAGGAGTAAATAAAAAGTAAAGTTTTTCATTATTTAAATTTAAAAAAATTGGTTTACCAGATTGGTAAACCAAATATAAGAACATTTTTTTCTGAAACAAATAATTGCTTAAAAAATTAGCTTTCCGTTGTCGCGTTTTTAATGTTCTGTAAGAATTATCAATTAAAAATAATCCAGCAATGCTAAAATTCCATTATATGAAATCACTAAAGAGAAGAACAGTGCTGCATACATTCCAATATAAACACCTAAGTTAGTTTTATAGTCTTTCATTACTTTTTTACTTCTTAACATCAGTATAATTCCGAGTACAACAATTGGCAATACAAATACATTAAATACTTGCGATAGAATTTGAATCTCAATAGGGTTTGCTCCGAAAGCAGGCCCAATTAAAGCCACCAAACAAGCAATAGCCGTAATAATTCTAAACTGACGCGAATTGGTGTCTAAGGTTCCTGATTGATAATCTGCAACTAATAATGGCGCTATTAATAAACAAGGAAAAATGGATGATAAACCAGCACTTAACGCTCCAAAAAAGAAAATAGTAACTGCCCACTTTCCTGCAACTGGCTCCAAAGTATTTGCCATGTCCAATACCTCTGTTACTATTTTTCCCTGATGAAACAAAGCACCAGCAGCTACCGCCATAATAGTACCACTAATTACAAATATTAAAATTGCAGCTGTAATTGAATCTTTTTTTTGTTGGTCTAAATTTTTAATAGTCCATCCTTTTCCTTTTACAAATAACGGTCGAGACAAAAACGTTGCCGAGGCCATAGTTGTACCAACAAAAGCAGCAACTAACATTTTACCACCTGGCACTTCTGGTATTGTTGGTATTAACCCTTTAACTACATCTATTGGAAGTGGTTGTACAAAAAATAATGAAATTAAAAACGAAAACCCCATTAAGGCTACGAAAATGACTAATATTTTTTCGAAAAACGTGTACTTACCAACTAGCATCAACAAATAAAAAGTGACTATTATTATGATAGCTATTATTAAAACAGCTTCGTATTTAAATGAACTTAGCCCAACAAAATTTACTGCTAATATTTCAAAAATAATATTAGCTGAAATTCCCAAAATACCCATTAGAGAGTTCCATTGCCCGAATGTGATTCCAATGATAATTAAGATTGCTAAAACCTTACCAAATTTTAAATGCTTTTTAAATCCATAAAGGGCTGTTTCACCAGTAATCAATGCATAATTACCATAAGCAAACATTAAAATACCCGAAAAAAAACAACTTAATAAAAGCACCCATAGTAACTGCATATTAAACTTACTACCAGCAACAATCATAGAGGTTACACTACCTGTGCCTATGGTATAACCTATTGCAAAAATCCCAGGTCCAAAACCTAAAACAATAGCGATTACTTTTTTTAATAAAGACGTTTTGTTTTCGAATGTTGGCATGGTTTGATGGCTTTAGTTCGTTAAATTTTCCAATTTGTATGATAGAATTTTCCAGAGTTATCATCTGTTCTTTGATAGGTATGTGCCCCAAAACAATCACGTTGTGCTTGAATTAAATTAGCTGATGGATTTGCAACCGAAAAACTGTTTAAAAAGTTAATAGATTCACTTAAACATTGCATTGGCAATTCATTTAAAATGCATTCGGAAACCACTTTTTTTACAGCTGGCTTTAATGCGTTTATCTGTTTAATTATTTTTTCATTTGTCAGCATATTACTCGTTGTTTTAAAAACGTCAACCAATTCTATCATAAGATTAGATTTTATGATACATCCGTTTGTCCAGATTCTAGATAATTCGCTTAAGTTTAAATCCCATTTATAGCTTATTGAAGCTTCATGAATTAATTTAAAACCTTGATAATGATTTATTATTCTAGCAAATTGATATGCTTTTAAAATGTCTTTATTTGTTACATTAGGTTTTGAGGTATTATTTGACTTGAAACTTTTACTCGCATTAATTCTTTCATCTTTATAAAAAGATGTATAGCGCGCAAACAAAGCTGAAGTAATCATTGTACTTGGCACTCCTAACTGTGCAGTTGTAATAGTAGCCCAGTTTCCTGTGCCTTTATTACCAGCTTTATCCATTATCTTATTAACCAACCAATCATTGCCATCCTTTTTTCTTAAAACATCTATGGTAATTTCTAACAAATAACTATTTGTTGTTTCTTTCCATGACTCCAGAATACTGGCTATTTGGTCTGGATTGTTACCTAATACTTTTAATAGTAAAAACACTTCTGCTAGTAATTGCATTTCAACGTACTCAATGCCATTATGTACCATTTTTACAAAGTGTCCGCTTCCTTCGCTTCCTATATAAGTGCAACATGGTAAACCATTTGCATCTATAGCAGAAATTTGTTCTAAAAAAGGTTTTACTAAGTCATAAGTTTCTTTATTTCCGCCTGGCATAATAGACGATCCTTTTAAGGCGCCTTCTTCACCACCTGAAACTCCAGCTCCAATGAAATGAATGTTCTTAGACTTTAAGTAATCAAACCGTTCTTTTGTGTTGTTGTAATTTGAATTTCCGCCATCTATTATAATATCGCCTTCAGATAAAAAAGGAAGCAAATCTTCAATAACAAAATCTATTGTTTTTCCTGCATTTACCATTAGCATAATCTTTCTTGGTGTTTGCAAAGACTTTACAAAAGCAGAAATATCATCAAAAGCAGAAGCTTCAGAAAATTCTGAATAGTTTTCTTTAAAATTTTTGGCTACATGTTCTTCAACATTATCAACATGTCTATTAAACATCGAGATTATAAATCCTTTCTTAGCTAGATTTCTGCATAAGCTTTTTCCCATTACTCCTAATCCAAATAATCCAAATTCTGAAGAATTCATTAATTCGTTTTTTATCTTTTTTATAATATTTTCTGGTGTCAAGCTAATATCTACTTGTATTGCGTTTTTAGGTTTTTCTAAAATTTCGAATTGTGATTTTAATAATTCTAAAGGCATAAAGTGATTAGGTCTACTGTTCATTCTGTTGTAAATCTGCTCAAAGGATCCTGATAAATACACCCATTTTGTTTCGCCTTCAATACCTTCACTTAATGTAACGCGATACTTTTGCCTTAATGCAGAACAGACTATAACACAACTATTTTTAGTCAGCTGTTTTTTTGCTAAATCATTTAGAGTCTCTAACCAACCATGTCTATCATCATCATTTAGTGGTTGTCCGCTAGACATTTTTTTAATATTGGCTTTTGGATGAAAATCATCTCCATCAAAAAAGGGGGTATTTAATTCTTGCGATAGTAATTTTCCGATAGTACTTTTTCCACATCCAGAAACTCCTATTATGAATACTACTTTTTTCAAAGCTAGATGTTATTTGTTTGGTTCTGTTCCTGAACCTAATGTGCCTTCTTTAAACCAAACCTCAGCATAACTTCCTTTGGCATATTGTTTTGTTATATCTCCATTGTACGTTTCAGACTTAGTTGATTTTCCGTTAGCCTGATTATAAGCACCTTGTTTGAAATAATTGATTTCACCAGCATAGGCAATTTCTCTTTCTACACTTACAGTTCGTTTTGATGAATACACGTCAATAACCTGTTGTGGAATTTGTGATTTTGTAGCAAAATCTGATTTCAGTAAGCTTTTTGCGAATTTTATCGTCTCATGACCTTCACTTGCAAAGGTTAAATACATAATGCCTTTATAAATATTTACCTCGTAACTAAACTCTTCGCCTAATGCAATACCATCTTCTGGTTCTGGAGGACTAGTAGTCGCATTCTCTCCAACAACTGAAAAATCATAACCCCAAACTGCTGTAGAAAAATCCCATCTACCAGAATTGTCTCCTTTTGTATTTATTTCATAGTTCCAAAAAACGGACCCCTTTGTGTGACCTGGAAATTTTTTATAGAAAATTTTTAAGGGCTCATTTTCATGGCCTTCATCACTGTGAATTTGTCCAACAACAACTGAGTAAGAAGAAGCTACATTTGCATTTCCAGTAGTCGAAACATGTTGTACTTTCAATGTTCCTGTAAGTTTTCCTCCAGTTTCTGGAATCCAATGTGCTTTTTGACCTAACTCTGTTCTTGTGTTACTAGATGTCCTTGAAGTAATACCAGAATTTGGCGTTTTATAGACTACCCAATCCGTTTTACCATCGTTCTCAACATAAAAGAAATCGTCTTTTGCGTAATTTACCAATGAATCGTTATAGGTTCCATCCCCTAAAAGAATTTTCCATTGATCCATAAATGGAATTACGTCACTTGGATATTTTGTAATCGTTTCAGTTTGAATAGTTGAATCTGAAGTAGTATTAGAATTATTTTTACAAGCAACTATTGTTAAAAGTGTAACTATCGTAAATACTGCTTTTTTCATTTTTAATGGATTTATCTTAAATGATACTAATACATCAATTTCATTACTAAATTTTCTTCAGTTATTATTTTCCCAGAATTAGTTAAGCTATTTTCTGATTCCACATTATTTTTTGCTCCCCAAAGAATAGATACAAACTGTACTGAATTGTTTTTAAATGTGTTATTATTAATATTTACATTCACAATACCATTATGATTTAGTAGTCTTTTGTTTTTCTCTTTTGCGCCACAATTAGTAAACGTACTGTTAGATACTAAAAGGTTTCCACCAATTGTAGACTCATCATATCCACCTCTATAATAATCAATAACATTTTGTTTAACATTATTAAACTCACAGTTGTTTATTGTTAAATATTCTGTGTTATAATCGCCTTTATCATTTGTTTCTTCAGATAATTCTATTCCGTTCTCGCAATTTGAAATAGACGTATTATCAAAAGTAACACGTTCAGAAAATGATTCTTTATATGCTTTTAGTACATAATTAAAATCTCTAATTTCTGTATTAGATACTGTTAATCCGAAATGATTAGACATGTTTTCTTTTAAACTTGCGAACGCATAATTTGAGGCGTTTCCTATTAATGTTATGTTGTTTACCGTTAGTTTTCCTTTAGATTCTAATGAAAACAGTGGTGTGTTAGATGCTCCTGAAAAAACAAGTTGAGCTTTTGCCTTTTCTTGAGATTGGATAGTTACTGTTTTATTAATCACCAAGGATTTATCTAATTTATAAACGCCTTCAGCAACAGCGATAATGTCTCCATTACTCGCTTCATTTATTTTAGTTTGTAATTCTTGCACTTTAGTTACAACATGTGTAGTAGGGTCTTTAGCTTCAACTATATTTGAATACCAAGAAGTACCATATTTAGATTTATCTAAAATATTAGGATTAGAAACATCTACACCTAAAACGGCACCAATACTTTTATTGTCTTTTCTGGATTTACCAAATAAGTCTTTTTCAATAGTATTAAAATCAAACCCATTATAAGCTTCAACGTTACTAGGAATTCCTGTTGGAAGTGAAATATTATCAGATACATTTTTCAACTCTAAAGATGTAGCTATAATTCCTCCATCAAAGTCATTATAATTAACACCTTTGTTATCTACTATATTGTTTTTAAAAGTTACTCCATCTGCTTTGTCATTTTCAACAACAATGCTTTCAAGACCTTTTTCATTGTAAATAACGTTATTAGCAACAGTAGTTCTAATAGCTCTTGCTGAACGGATTTCAGATTTTGGCAATACATCTGCTTGAGCAATGTTTGTTCCTACACCAAATTGCCAAGGCGAACTACAGTTTACATATGTGTTATACGCAACAACAACATCTGTTACTTGATTGTAGCGATTTAATGGTGATTTAGGAATACCATTCATTACTGCTAGTGGACTTCTGAAGCTTTTTCCTTTTAAATTGAAAAAGTAATTATTTACTACCCAATGTCCAGTGTTTATAATACGAATTCCACCAATATTTTCGTTTTCTGAATCTCCTATAAAATAATTTCCATCAATCATAGAGTAGTTGCCATGACGTGTTACTAAAGAGCCTTCACTTTTATAAAATACGTTGTTTCTAAACTCGTTAAAGTTTGTTTTACTTGAAATCACTTCAACTTCTCCATTACATTCTTCAAATAAATTATTGGCAACCACAGTATGACTTGGTGACATAGATGTGTAACTATCACCCAATTGAATAGTTTCTCCACTTGGACCTCCTTTTACTGGTCTTTGCCCAAAATGATTGTTTACAATTTGATGGTAATTATTAATGCTTTCAATACCTGCTATGTTAACTCTAACTGTTGGCCCTCTATTTGTTTTACCAGCTATATAACAGTTGCTTAACTCGTTATGTCTTCCCCAAAAATTTACCCATAAATCACTATTGTCTCGCTTTGGTTTGTTAAAGTCTTCGATAACACAATTGGTAACTTTGCAATTATTAGCTATTGCATCAGATGTATCTTTATTACTTATTTTAAAATCTATAACTGCGTTAGATGGTGAAAATCCGTTTTTAAAATGCAGCCCTTCAACCACTAAATATTCTCCTCCAAATTTTAAATATGATTCCCCTTCAATAGTAACTTTACCAGCAGTTTCTGCTTTTATAGTTATAGGGTTATCTTTTGTCCCTTTTCCCCTAAATTTTATTTGAACATCTTTCCAAATGCCATTGGCCATTATAATATTATCCCCTGCAACAGCATTTTCAATTGCATTGTTTAGCTCTTCAATGCTATTGACTAGAGTTTTATTACCATCATTAGAACATGCTGTAAAAATGATTGCTAGTAAAACATAAATAAAATTTCGTTTCGTCATATTACTTTTTTTTAATGCACTATACTTAAATTATAATATTTAATATATGCAAATGCTTCTGGGTGGGTAGTTGTTAAATAGTTTCCGGCTTTAAAATAATTTTCATAAGGCCATTTATCTAGACTTACATCTTGATAAACAAAAGGTTCTTCATCATTAAGTTGTATTTCAATTTTAGCATCACTTGCGGTAATTTTAAAATCAAACGCATCAAAACCAACGTAGCCTAGATTTTCCTTGATATCTGTCCAAGTATTATTTGATGTTTCAAGTAAATCATCTCCATTTGTGCTTTCATCAATTAAAGACTTCTTATGAGACCATACATAACCATCTTTCCAATAAATTTTTATTAATGGTGGCCCATTATTTGAAGAGAAACCATGAGTATCCATATCTTCTAAAGATATGATTCCGTGAATTTGCATGACAATAACTTTATGATAGTCGTCGCTAGATTCATTATTCTCGGAAACAGCATCAACTTTCAATTTCCCAATCATTTCGCCTCCTTCCAAAAGTGTCCAATTCTCTCTTGCATTATCTGGATTAATCAGTTCTCGCAACTCGGTTCTTGAATATGAACTATTTGTAGTTGACACATCGGGAAATGTATAAAATACCATTGACGTATCAGTAGTATCATCATACATAAAATGTTTTACGGCATCTAATGTTTGGTATCCAAAATCCATTAATTGAGATGGTTGATACTCATCAGGTCCACCATTATTATTTTCGTCTACAGGTAGTGTAATTTTCCAATTTGAAAAATCAATCTTTGCGTATTCTACGGATGTTTCTTGTTCTTCTTCCTCATCAATTACAATTATTACTTCTTCATCATTTTCTGATGTTTTGGAACACCCAACTATGAATATGATTAATAAAAATGCAAGCCCATAAAAGCATTTGCAAGCAAAAAAGTATTTAACTTTATTCAACATTAAAGTAAAAAATAAATTGGTTTACCAGATTGGTTTACCAAATATACATATATTTGTATAGTAACCAAATAAATCTAAAACAATTAACAAAAAGCATATGTCTGCGCTTACAAAAGAAAACAGAAAGAAACTTAAGCATATTAGTACGGCTACCATAGCCACATGCTTATACAAAAGAGGATTGCGAAATCAATATATTCAAAATGTATTTCCACTAAACAATTTGAAAGAGTCTATGGTTGGTGAAGCCTATACGCTACGTTATATTCCTGCTCGTGAGGATTTAAACCAGGTTTCTATTTTTCAAAATCCTGAACATCCACAACGAGTTGCCGTTGAAACTTGCCCAAAAGAATCTGTATTAGTAATAGATAGTAGGAATAATGCCAAAGCCGCCTCGGCTGGTTCAATTCTTGTAACCCGATTAATGAAAAGAGGCGCTGCGGGTATTGTTACTGACGGAGGTTTTAGAGACTCTGAGGAAATTTCAAACCTAAACTTTCATTCTTATCACCAAAAACCTTCTGCCCCTACTAATCTTACTTTGCACCAAGCTTTAGATATTAATATTCCAATAGGTTGCGGTGATGTAGCGGTGTTCCCAGGTGATATTATAGTTGGTGACCAAGATGGTGTCATGGTAATTCCTTCTGAAATTATTCAAGAAGTGGTTGAAGATTGTGAGAAAATGACACTTTTTGAAGCTTATGTAATTGAAAAGGTTAACGAAGGAAAACCTATTATTGGATTATATCCTGCAACCAATCCCGATACTATTAAAGATTTTAAAAAATGGATAGACAATCAAAATCTAAAGTAATAAATAATGGTTTAGCTTAAATAAAAAATGTTCGACCTAATTAAAACAAAAAAAGCCTCACATTGCTGTAAGGCTTGAATTTAAACGTGGTCCCACATGGACTCGAACCATGGACCACCTGATTATGAGTCAGGTGCTCTAACCAACTGAGCTATAGGACCAAATTAGGCTGCAATATTAACACTTATTTTAAAACTCCACAAGTAATTTATTCTTTATTAATGCGCTCTTGGCACAATTCTATCAGTATGCCATTAGTTGATTTTGGATGTAAAAATGCAACTAATTTATTATCAGCACCTTTCTTCGGTATTTCGTTAAGTACTTTAAACCCTTCTTTTTGTAATCGCCTTATTTCCAACTCAATATCATTAACATCAAAAGCAATGTGGTGAATGCCTTCTCCTTTTTTATTAATAAACTTTGCAATGGGGCTATCGTCATTGGTGGCCTCTAATAACTCAATTTTATTATCTCCTACTTTAAAAAAAGAGGTTTTAACGCCTTCGCTTGCCACTGCTTCCGTTTTATAATGTGGTTCCCCAAAAAGTTTTTCAAATAATAAATTGGATGCCTTTATGTCTTTTACCGCAATACCAATGTGTTCAATTTTGTTCATCATATTACAAATTTAACTTAAAACCTTAATGTTTGCCGTATTAACTATCGAAATATCTTATTTTTGCACAATGGAAATCCGTAACGGATATTTTTGAACTAGAGACTATTAATCATAGTCTATCGGTGTCTTCAATACCGTTAAAATTGATTCAAATGGAAGAAAGTAGTCAAAGACAAAAAAAAATAGCTTCAGTATTGCAACGTGATTTGGTAGATGTACTACAAAGTGCGGCTACACAAGGTGGTATGCGTGGTATCATTATATCGGTTACTAAGGTTAATGTTACTGTAGATTTATCTATTGCTAAGGTGTACTTAAGTATTTTTCCTATTGATAAAGGTCCCGAATTATTGGAAGGGATAAAATCTAACGCCCCCTTGATTAAGCACGAATTGGCACAGCGTACAAAGCACCAATTAAGACGCATGCCTAAACTAGCTTTTTTTATTGATGATTCTTTAGAATATATTGATCAAATTAACCGTTCCTTAAAGGGTCTTGATAATCCGTTGGATGATGAAGATTTGCTTGAAAAAAGAAAAAAATCGTAGTTGATTTTAAAAAAATCTACAAAGAGTGTGCTTTAAGTTGAATCTTATTTTTATTTTTCTAAAATGAGAAAGAACTTTGCTCTATACATAGCTAAACGCTATTTGCTTTCTAAAAGCAGTAATAATGCTATAAACTTTATCACCATTATTGCCGCCGTAGGTGTAATAATCGGTGCTGCTGCATTATTTATTGTGTTATCTGGTTTTGCTGGCCTTAAGGACTTTAGTCTTCAGTTTTCTTCTTTAGTAGATCCAGATTTAAAAGCTGTAGTTGCTCAAGGTAAATCTTTTGTAACATCACCAAATGAACTTAATCAATTAGATGATTTAGAAGGTATAGCTTCATATTCTAAAATCATTGAAGAGCGCGTTATTTTAACTTTTAATAATAAAAACCTTATTGTTAATCTTAAAGGGGTTGATAGAAATTATCCGCAATCAACTATTGATTCTATTTTGGTTCAAGGTCAATGGTTTACTCCTAGCACAGACCAAATTGTTGCTGGTTGGGGTGTAGCAAATAATTTGTCTTTTGGGGTTTTTGATTATGATAAAACGATAAGTATTGCTGTACCTAAACCCGGGAAGGGGCAATTTACATCTGTTACTTCTGCTTTTAATGCAATAAAAGCCACAAATTCTGGGGTTTTTCAAATAAATGAAGAATTAGACAATGCCTATGTTTATGCAAATTTAGAAACCGCAGCATATCTGTTAAACTATACCCCAAACCAAATTAGCGCCATAGAATTTCGGTTAAACAATATTGAAGATATAGATGCAGTTAAAGAGCAGCTGCAAAAGATTTTAGGAGAAAAAGTAGTTATAAAAAATAGAGCCCAATTAAATGATGCTTTATACAAAATGCTTAACACCGAAAATCTTGCTGTTTATTTAATATTTACCCTAGTGCTGATAATCGCACTTTTTAATGTTATTGGTTCCATAATAATGATGATTCTCGACAAAAAGAAAAACCTAAACACCTTATTTAATCTCGGTGCGACTTTAAAAGACATACGTCGTGTATTCTTTTTACAAGGGAGTATTATGAGTGTTTTAGGTGGTGGTATAGGACTTTTATTGGGCTGGGTTATAGTTTGGTTGCAAAGTCAATTTTCTCTAATAATGATTACGCCTCATTTGCCTTATCCTGTCACTATAAAGCCAATAAATTTTGTAATCGTATTCGCTACCATTTCCGTGTTAGGCATATTAGCTTCTAAAATTGCTTCTGGGAGGATTTCTAAGCACTTAATTACAGAATATTAAACAAACTGATGGTCTGAAAAATTATCTTCAACTTCATTAAAAGCGGCAAATACGTCTTTGGCATCATCACTAGTCACCATTTTAGTACGGTACTCTTTAAAATGCGGAATGCCTTTAAAGTAATTGGTATAGTGTCGTCTTGTCTCAAGTACGCCTAGGGTTTCACCTTTCCAATCAATAGCCATCTGTAAGTGACGACGAGCCGCAGTAACACGCTCTTTCATACTTATAGGCTCTAAATGCTCTCCTGTTTTAAAAAAGTGTTTTACTTGCTTAAAAAACCATGGGTTTCCAATAGTTGCTCGACCAATCATAGCGCCATCCAAACCATAGTTGTCACGCATTTCCATCGCTTTTTCTGGACTGACAATATCCCCATTACCAAACACAGGAATATGCATTCGTGAATTGTTTTTTACTTCAGCAATCGGCGCCCAATTGGCTTCTCCTTTATACATTTGAGCTCGTGTGCGTCCATGAATAGCAATGGCTTTACACCCTACATCTTGTAAACGCTCTGCAACTTCAACAATTTTTATAGAATCGTGATCCCAGCCCAACCGTGTTTTAACAGTAATTGGTAAATGCGTACGTTTTACCATGGCTTCGGTTAGCGATACCATTAAATCAATATCTTTTAATATCCCGGCACCCGCGCCTTTACTAACCACTTTCTTTACCGGGCAACCAAAATTAATGTCAATAATATCTGGTTTAGACCGTTCAACAATATCTACCGTTTGCAGCATGCTTTCGAGATTCGCGCCAAAAATTTGAATACCTACGGGACGTTCTTTTTCATAAATATCGAGCTTCATAGTGCTTTTTACAGCATCCCTAATTAAACCTTCACTAGAAATGAACTCCGTATAAACCACATCTGCGCCTTGCTCCTTACATAATGCCCTAAACGGTGGGTCACTAACATCTTCCATGGGAGCTAATAATAATGGGAAATCTGGAAGCTCTATGTTGTCAATTTTTACCAAGGGTGTTTTTTTAAAACTTAATCTCCACTTCTACTTTTTTACCAGCTCTATCAATTACTGCTTTTGTGGTATTTCCTTCTTCAAAGGTCGATAATGCTCTCATATAACTCATCATATCAACAACCGTACTATCACCAAGTTTTATAACAATGTCTCCTTTTTGGAGGCCCGCTCTTTGACCTGCTCTATCTTCGCTAACACCATCAATACGCATGCCCTTACCGTCAAATAAATAATCTGGAATTACACCCAAGCCTACTTTAAATCTTGGTGTTTCTTCGCTTTCATTTTTAGTTTTTCTAAAGGCTAGTTCGCCATTATTGTCTAAATCGGTTATAACATCAAATATATAATCTGAAATAGACGCCATGCCTTCATAATTCAGTTTTTCTGAATCGTCACTGGGCTTGTGATAATCTTCATGCTGTCCTGTAAAAAAATGAAGTACCGGAATATCGCTTAAATAAAATGATGTATGATCACTTGGCCCAACACCAGATTCGTTTTCAACAATTTTAAAAGCATTATTGCTTGCCGTGAGCACTTGTTTAAAATAAGGAGATGTACCTACACCATAAACAGCCAATGTGCTATCGGCATTCAAACGACCAACCATATCCATATTTATCATGTAATTAATAGCATCAGTAGAAATAGTAGCGTTTTTTACAAAATAATTAGACCCTAGAAGTCCCATTTCTTCTCCAGAAAACGCCATAAATAGGTAATTGTTTCCGGTATTAGTTTCTTTAAGTTTACTCGCCAAATTTAACATCACCGCAACACCACTCGCATTATCATCAGCGCCATTATGTATAGCTTTCTCTTC